>FWPV01000170.1_pt1:0-232500 | contig 233665 bp, 210 predicted proteins | sample 2228371 | NCBI WGS metagenome assembly FWPV01 (sample SAMEA103939776, study PRJEB20133) | metagenome
GCGGTGAGAGCGGCGAGAAGCCGTTCCTTGAGTTCCATGAAGGGCCCCGTGCACGTGAGAGCCCGATCGCGGGGGCGGGGCAGGGCGACCTCCACTTCCATCTGGATGCGCCCCGGCCGGGGCGTCATGACGAAGACGCGGTCGGCGAGAAGGATGGCCTCGTCGATATCATGGGTGACGAACAGCACGGTCTTCTTGGTGTGGTCCCAGACCTTGAGAAGCAGCTTCTGCATGCTGTGGCGCGTCTGGCTGTCGAGGGCGCCGAAGGGTTCGTCCATCAGCAGCACTTCAGGATCGTTCGCCAGCGCCCGGGCAATCGCCACGCGCTGCTTCATGCCGCCGGACAATTGCGAAGGATAATGGTTGGCGAATTTCGCCAGACCCACCTCGCTGAGGAAGTGGTCGACGATGTCCTTGCGCGCGGCCGGCGCAATACCCTTGCGCTTCGGCCCGTACTCGACGTTCTGCGCGACGGTCAGCCAGGGAAAGAGCGTATAGGCCTGGAACACCATGCCCCGGTCGGGACCCGGCTCGGTCACCGGCTTGCCGCCGACGCGGATCATGCCGTCGGTGCGCTCCTCGAGCCCGGCGATGAGATAGAGCAGACTGGATTTGCCACAGCCGGACGGCCCGACGATCACGCAGAATTCGTTGCGCTCCACGTGAAAGGAGATGCCGTCGAGCGCCAGCACCGCATTGTCGCCCTTGCCGTAGCGTAGGACCACATTGTCGATCTCGATGTCGGAGGCGATGGGGTTTGTCGATATGTTCAACGCGGACATGTCGGGGAATTCCTCAATTGGCCCAGGGGGCGGCCACGCGGCGGATGATGCGGAACAGCTGGTCGGTGATGAGCCCCAGAATGCCGATCATCGCGATGGCCATGAAAATGACGTCCACCTGGAAGCCGCGCATGGCCTTCAGAGAGATGTAGCCGAGACCGCTGCGGGCAGCGACCAGTTCGGCCACCACCAGATAGGTCCAGGCCCAGCCCATGGTGACGCGCAGGACGTCGAGGACATTGGGCAGGGTCGCCGGCAGGACGATGTGGAACACCGTGTCGACGCGGCGCGTGCCGAGCGTGTAAGCGGCATTCACCAGGTCGCGCGGAACGCTGCGCGCGCTGTCGGCGATCATCACCATCTGCTGGAAGAAAATGCCGAAGATGATGACGGCGACGCGCTGCTCCGTGCCGATGCCGATCCACAGGATGAAGAGCGGCACGAAGGAGGTTACCGGCAGATAGCGGATGAAGTTGACCAGCGGATCGAAGAAGGCCTGGACGATGCGGTAGGTCCCCATGGTCAGGCCCAAAGGAACGGCGACCAGACTGGAAACGATGAAGCCGATCAGGACGACCTGGACACTGGCCAGGATGTGTTCGAACAGGCTGCCGTCGCCGATCATCTTCAAGGTGGTCATCACAACCGCCTCGGGGCGGGGCAGGAACATCTCCTTGACGGCACCCGAATAGGTGAGCGCGAACCAGCCGGCGATGACGAGGACCCAGACCAGAATGCTGAGGCTGACCGTAAGGGCCGGCGGGAGCGTGCGGAACGGGGTACGAATGGATTTAAGCAAGGATTGATCGCTCACGGGGCGTGCTCCGCTCCTTCGGATTGCCGACACGGTCGGCACAAAGACATCGAGAGGGGTGTTCGGCCGGCCCGAAGGACCGGCCCTGGCGGCTTGACGGGGCGCCGCCGGGGCACCCCGTCCGAGCCCTTACTGGGCGTCGATGAAGGAGGGATCGACGAGGTCGGCGAACTTGATGTCCATCTTGAGCTTGCCGAAGCCGCCCCAGATCTCCGAGCCGAGCTTGATCAGCTTGCCCGCTTCACCCTCGTCACCGCCCTTGAAGAACTCGGCATTGCGGTCCTTGCCGTAGAAGTTGACGCCCTTGGCGGAGGAAGCGAACTCCTTCGGGTCCTCGAGCCAGCCGCCCACGCCCTTGGCCATGACCTCGTAGGCCTTTTCCGGATCGGACTTGATGAACTCGTTGGCCTTGTAGAGGCCCTTGACCAGCGCATCGACATCCTTGGGGTTCTTGGCGATGTAGTCGCAGTTCAGCGCCACGACGTCGACGATCGCACCGGGGGTCTTCGACGAGTCGATGAGCACCTGGCCCTTGTCGGCCTGCTTGGCGAGCGTCAGGTGCGGCTCCCAGGTCACGGCGACCGGAATGCGATCGGCCATGAAAGCGGCAGCCGCATCGTCGGCGGTCATATTGGTGATCTTCACGTCGGCTTCCGTCAGGCCCGCCTGCTTCAGCAGGATGTTGAACCAGAACTGTGAGACCGAACCCTCGTTCATCGCCACTTCCATGCCCTTGATGTCGGCCAGGCTCTTGACCTCCTTCGGGGCCAGGATGCCGTCACCGCCATGGCTGTCGTCAAGCGCGTAGACCGCCTTGAAGCAGACGTCCGAGGAGCGGTACTTCATGATCTCGTCGATGGTCGACGCATTGCCGTCGAGTTCGCCGGCAGCCACGGCCGCCATGTAGAGCGAGGATTCCTCGATGATCTCGAGCGTGACGTCGAGGCCGTTTTCCTTGAAGTATCCCATGTCGCGGGCCAGGAAGAGGGGGCCATAGCCGACCCAGGTGGTCATGCCGAGTTTCATCGTGCCGGCCTGCACGGTGGAGGCAGAGGCAGCAAGGATCGCGACCCCAGCCGCGAGCGCGGTCTTGCGAAGCTTGGAGAAAGTAATGTTCATGGCGTTCCCTTTATTATTCTGAGGTGGCGGTCGGGGGCGTCCCCGCAAGGACGTGAACCGGGCCTTTTGCTGCGAACCGGCAGCATCCGCCCGTTTCCCATCGGCTTGCCGGCCGACCAAAAAAGGAAACCATGCTTCATTCGTCGGAAAAATAATCATTTTCGGTGATGCTGCTTAGGCTCTGCCTAAGTAGGCTTTTCACCGGACGCGCAGGGCCTAGCGGCGCTTCTGGCTCATGGCCGGCGCCACCATTCCGGGGATATAGGCATCGGAGATGAAGGCGCGGGCGTGGCTCGCAAAAGCCGTCAGAAGACGCGATTTGCGCAAGGATTTCAGTGTCGCAAAGCCGATGGTCATCGGCCGGTGTTCCCCCGACAGGCGAACCCGCACCACCTTGCGCCCGTCCAGCGCCGTATCGGAGCGCGGCGTGACATTGGCAAGGGTGTAGCCATAGCCGTTGGCGACCATTGTGCGGATGATATCGGGATGAGCGATGCGGAAGGCGATATTGGGCTGGAGCCCTTCCTTCATGAAGAGCGCCAGGAAGTATTCGCTGGACAGCGGCAGATCGAGAAAGACCATGGGCAGCTCGGCGAGTTCCTGCAGGGTGACGGCCGAGTGGCGGGCCAGCGGATGGGCCTCGCCCATCAGGGCATGCACCGGCAGGTCAACGAGCGGCGTGAACTCGACGTCGTCGGGGATCTGTAGGTCATAGGTGACCGCCACATCGATCACCGCCCGCCGCAGCCCGCTCAGCAGCATTTCCTGATTGTCGGCCTGCGGGCGGATGCTGGCCTTGGGGAAGCCGGCGGTGAAAGACAGTGCCAGTTCCGGCAAAATCATCGGCGCCAGCGTCGTCAGGCAGCCGACATTGAGCTGCCCGCGAACCTCGTCGCTTGCCTCGGAGGCCACGCCGTAGAGCGATTCGGCCTGCTCGATCAGACGCTTGGCTTCGAGCAGCATCGACCGGCCGGCCGGCGTCAGCGACAGGCCCTGGGCGTGATGGCGCACGAAGAGCTGGACGTCGAATTCCTGCTCCAGCTGGGAAATGGCCGTCGAGATCGACGGTTGCGAGATGTTGATGCGCTCGGACGCCTGGGTAATGCTGCCGGTCTCGCCGGCAGCAATGAAGTACTCGAGTTGTCTCAGCGTGAAGCGCATGCGTAGGGTCCTGTATCAGGACCCTAGTATTTGATCCAGGTGGTCTTGAGTCCACTGAATTTATCAAAGGCGTGCAGCGAAAGGTCCCGGCCGATCCCCGATTGCTTGAACCCGCCGAAGGGCGTCATCGGCGAGAGCGCATCGACCGTGTTGACCGAGACGGTTCCTGCCCGCAGCTGATCCGACACGCGATGGGCGCGCGACAGGTTCGAGGTCCACACCGAAGCGGCGAGGCCATAGATCGTGTCATTGGCCCGGGCGATCGCCTCGCTCTCGCTGTCGAATGCGGACACCGCCAGCACCGGACCGAAAATCTCTTCGCGCGAAAGCCGGTCATCGGCATCGACATCCGCAAAGATCGTCGGCTGGACGAAGCAACCCTTGCCGTCGACCGTCACCCGCTCACCGCCGCTGACCAGCCGGCTGGTCTTTCGACCCTGCTCGATGAAGGACAGGATGCGCTGCGTCTGGCCCTCGTCGACGATCGCGCCCATGCTGGACGCGGGATCGAGCGGATTGCCGGGGGTGTAGCGCTTGGCGCGCTCGACCATCTTCTCCAGGAAGACGTCGCAGATCGAGCGCTCGACCAGAAGCCGCGAATTGGCGGAGCAGATTTCGCCTTGATTGAAGAAGATGCCGAAGGCGGCCATGTCGGCGGCGGCGTCCAGATCCTCGCAATCGGCAAAGATCAGGTTGGGGCTCTTGCCACCGCATTCGAGCCAGACCTGCTTCATGTTCGACTGCGCGGAATAGCCGAGGAAGTATTTGCCCACCTGGGTCGAGCCGGTGAAGGTGATGCAATCGACATCCGGGTGGAGCCCCAGGGCCCGCCCCGTCACCTCGCCAAGGCCGGGGACGACATTGAGGACCCCCTCCGGCAAGCCGGCCTCCAGCGCCAGTTCGGCGAGACGCAATGCCGACAGCGGCGATTGCTCGGCCGGCTTCAGGACGACGCTGTTGCCCATGGCCAGCGCGGGCGCGCATTTCCAGGTCGCCATGTCGAGCGGGAAATTCCAGGGGACCACGGCACCGACGACGCCGAGCGGTTCGCGCCGGACGAGCGCCAGATTGTTCGGTCCGGTCGGCGCCACCTCGTCATAGACCTTGTCGATCGCCTCGGCATACCACTGGAAGATCGCCGCCGACCCCGGCACGTCGACCGTTGCCGCATCCATGACCAGCTTGCCCATGTCGAGGCTGTCGAGCAGGGCGAGCTCGACGGTGTTGGCGCGGATGAGGTCCGCGAGCTTAAGCAGCACGGCCTTGCGCTCGGCCGGAGACTTGCGCGACCAGCGGCCATCTTCGAAGGCGGCCCGGGCCGACTTGACGGCACGATCGACATCCGCCCCGCCGCAGGCGGCGACCTTGGCGAGAAGGCCGCCGGTTGCCGGATTGATGCGGTCGAAGGTCTCGCCCGAGAGGGCCTCCACCGCCTTGCCGTCGATGAAGGCCTTGTCGCGCAAGCGCAGCGTCGCTGCGGTCTTCGCCCAGTCGTGCTTTGCAAATTCCATGATCGGATGCCTTTCGTCCGTGGTTCAGAGGTCGCCCGGGACACCGTAGCTGGGCGCTGCCACCGGATTGGTCGCCCGGGTCACATAGTCCTCAAGCTGCGGTTTGTAGATGGCCCACAGCTTGGCGAGCTCGTCGAGCGGATCCTCGTCCGCCCAGTCGATGCGCAGGTCGGCAATCGGCCAGGTGACGTTTCGCACCAGATAAAGGCCGGCGGAGTGGACGGGGCCGGCTTCACCGCCCGCGAGGAGGCCGGCCTGCATGGCGGCCAGCAGCCGGTCCCCGAGGTGGCCCTCGGAAGCTTCGAAGGCCGCTACCATGCGTTCCGGCACGCGCGTATTGGCCAGCAGGTTGCCGGCGGCGGCGCAATCGCGCCCCTTGGCGGTCGCATAGGTGCCGAGCGTATGGGCGCCGGAGTGGATGGCAGCCCGGCCTTGGCCATCGAGGAGCACGATCTGCCGCCAGGGCGCCGTCTCGTAGCCGTCGAGCAGCGCGGCCAGCGCCTGCTCCGCATCAAGGCCCCGCGCCATCAGGTCGAGACCCTTCGGCCCGAGCGCAGGATCGGTGATGTTTTGCGTGGCGACGACGCCGGCGCCGGCCCGGGCATGGGCGCAGCGCGCGGCAACCGCCGGAGAGGATGACGAGATGGCAATCCCCATCACGCCGGTACGCGGGCAGCGGGCGGAGATGGAAAAGGTCATCGGCGCCTCACTCGGGGATGACGGCGGTGACGTCGATCTCGACCAGCCACTCGGGACGCGCCAGCGCCGACACGACGATGCCGGTAGATACCGGGAACACGCCCTTCAGCCACTTGCCGACGACCCGGTAGACCTGTTCGCGGTAGCGCGGATCGACGATGTAGATGACGATCTTGGTAATGTGCGCGAGTTCGGACCCGGCTTCCTCCAGCAGCATCTTGATGTTGGCCATCGCCTGCTCCGCCTGGGCGGTGACATCGCCGATGCCGATATTCTCGGCGGTATCGAGATTTTGGCCGATCTGGCCGCGAACGAAGACCATCGTGCCCCGGGCAACCACGACCTGGCACAGGTCGTTGTCGAGCTTCTGCTCCGGATAGGTGTCCCGGGTATTGAACTGTCGGATGCGCGTGTGGACTGGCATGGTCATATCCATTCTTCCGTTGATCGGGTCCTACACAACCGATGCGGCCATGCAGGCGAGCGGCAGCCATGGCGGGAAGGCGCATGACGAATGCGGCAATGTCCTCCCGTGCGCGCAAGGCGGCTGCCATGACTGGAGCCACAGCTCGGTCGAGAAAGAAAGAAGGCTTTCCTTGCCCCTTGCATCAGGAAATCGAAAGCACGCCGCGATCGGCTTTGGGCGAGACGACAGAACGGCATCCTCCACCTCGAAAACCCAGCGCGGAGCCTCGCCCCGGTCTAGTTCGCAATATCCAAACCAACATAGAAATAAATCATATTTTGCCGAACCAGCAGCATCGACTACGACTTCTGCAACCCCGGCAGCCGGCCGGGAAGTCAGGATTTCGGCAGAAGGAGCCCGCCCCATGACGGTTGAAACAGTCGACACACTCATCATCGGTGGCGGCCAGGCCGGACTGGCGATGAGCGAGCATCTTTCCAACGCCAAGGTTCCGCATCTGGTGGTGGAACGCAACCGTATCGCCGAGCGCTGGCGTTCCGAACGCTGGGATTCTCTGGTGGCGAACGGCCCGGCCTGGCATGACCGCTTCCCCAACATGACCTTCGACGACACCGATCCGAACGGCTTTGCCACCAAGACCAGCATCGTCAGCTATTTCGAGGCCTATGCCCGGCAGATCAACGCCCCGATCCGCTGCGGCGTCGAGGTCCTGTCGCTTAGCCGCAAGCCGGATGGTTCCGGCTTCATTGCCAAGACCAGCGAGGGTGTGATCGAGGCGAAGAACGTCGTGGCGGCAACGGGCCCGTTCCAGAAGGCGGTGATCCCGCCGGTCGTGCCGGAAAACAGCGGCATTACCCAGATCCATTCGGCGTCCTACCGCAATCCGGCGCAACTGCCGGAAGGTGGCGTGCTGGTGATCGGTGCCGGTTCCTCCGGCGTGCAGATTGCCGACGAACTGGCACGTTCCGGCCGCAAGGTCTATCTCGCCGTCGGCCCCCACAACCGGCCGCCGCGCAGCTATCGCGGCAAGGATTTCGTCTGGTGGCTGGGCGCGCTCGGCCTGTGGAACAAGGAGACGCCGGATCCCTCCACCGAGCACGTGACCATCGCCGTCAGCGGTGCGCGCGGTGGCCACACTGTCGATTTCCGTGATCTCGCCAACAACGGCATCACGCTGGTCGGCCGCGCCGAGACCTTCAAGAACGGCACCATGCATTTCGCCGACGATCTCGCAAAGAACATCGCAATGGGCGACGCCGACTATCTGTCGGTGCTTGATTCCGCCGATGCCCACATTGCCCGCGAAGGGCTCGATTTCCCCGAGGAGCCTCAAGCCCGCGTCATCGGCCCGGAACCGGACTGCGTGAAAAACCCCATCCTCGAGCTCAACCTTGCCGAGGCCGGCATCACCTCGATCGTTTGGGCAACCGGTTATGCGCTGGATTTCGGCTGGGTGGACTTCGACGTGATGGACGAAAAGGGTCGACCGGACCACAAGCGTGGCGTCTCCAAGGTGCCGGGCTTCTATTTCCTCGGTCTCGCCTGGCTGTCCCGCCGCGCCTCGCCCTTCATCTGGGGTGTCTGGCACGACGCCAAATATCTCGCCGACGAGATCGCCGCCAAAACCAAGTAAACCTCCTGAAAATCGAGGGCGCCCCGTTCGGCCGAGGCGCCCTTCTTGAATCGGCAGTGGTTTGAACGTGGCGGGGTAGCGCTCTTGCCCTTTGCGACGTCAGCCAGCCCCCATCGGAGCCGTCCCCGGCACTTCAGTGTTGAACCATTGACTGACCGCGCTGTCGCCCGGCGTGCGGGTGGTTTCGCCCAGCACGTTCTCGGAAAGGCCCGCCGACTTCTGCACCAGTTCGAGCGGCCCGTCCCAGTCGAAATTGCGGTAGACCGCTGCGAGATGCGCAAACGGCGGCGACTGGGCAAACAGCTGAAACGTCAGGCGGTGGCCAGCATAGTCCGAATTGAGCAGGTCGCGCGCAAAGGCCAAGAGCTTTCGACGGTCGTCGGCGACCCATTCCTCGTTGATCGTATAGAATTTCTCAAGCCACAGCCTCGTGGCCTGCGCGTCGAAGTCGGCCTTATCCGGCGTCACGCAGATCTGCCCGCCGCACAGTTCGCGGGCAATGTGCATCATGTGGTGGAGTTGGGAGCAGGCCAGCACCCGGCCGGTATAAAGCAGGGACTGGTTGGGCATCATCAGCCCGCCGGGCGAGCGCTCGGCCAGCGTGATTGATGCCGTGAGATGCGCGTTTATCCCCTCGCGGTAGACCGCAAGCTGCGACAGCTTTTCCTGGACGGCCTGGTGCTTGTCGAGACCGGTCTGGCGCGCGTTGAAGAGCGCAGCACCGATCATCATGTCTGCGAATTTCAGATTGCGCTGGACGAAGGAGAAGGCCGAATAGCGGTGCAGCGTGGCGCGCATGAACATCGCCGCTCGCGTATGGCGGTAGAACAGCACGTTTTCCCAGGGAATGAGCACGTTGTCGAAGATGACCAGCGTGTCGATCTCGTCGAACCGGTTCGATAGCGGATAATCCTCTGCCGGCGCACGCCCCGCAAATCCGCCCCGGCAGATGAACTTCAGCCCCGGCGAACCGAGATCGCAGATGAAGCCGAGCGCATAATCGGAATAGGCTTCGCTGCCCCAGTTGGCGATGGTCGGCTTCGTGAAGGCCTGATTGGCATAGGCGGCGGCGGTCTCGTATTTCGCTCCGCGCACGACGATACCCGCATCCGTCTCCTTGACCACATGCAGCAGCATGTCGGGATCCTGCTCTTGCGGCGGCCGCGAGCGGTCACCCTTCGGGTCGGTATTGGCCGAGACATGAAAGGGATCGGCCTGGACTACGCGGGAAATGTGGTTGCGGATATTGGCGGAGAATTGCGGATCGACCTCGTTGAGCACATCCTGTCCGTCGAACAGCGACCACATCTCGCCGACCGTCTCGTCTCCCACGCGGGTGACGATGCCGCCGATTTCCTCCAGCAGCGTATCGGTGGCGCGCCGCTTGTCCCACCAGTCGGACTGGGTGTGCGGCAGCTTGTTGCCGATGGCGATCCACTCCCCGTCTTCCTCGAAAGCCATGATATGCCGGGTCCGGGCCTCGTGCTGCATGTCATAGATGCGCGCGCGGATATCGACGAGCGGCTTGAACATTGGATGGCTCGGCACATCCTTGACCCTCTCGCCGCCGACATAGACCTCGCGGTCGTCGCGGATCGACTCGATGTACTCGTCCCCTGTGCGGATCATTCAGGAAGCCTCCGGTCGCAAGGAAACCGGGCGGGTTTCCAGATGTCATCCAACGCAACATTGTTGGCAGGGCGAAAGGCTCGGAGAAATTAGTTCTTTCCGGAGTTCTGCCTTGGATTTTCCAAACCGCAGGCTCAGGCGGTAAGGGTTTCGCCGCTCAGGCGCGCGAGCATGGCCCGGCTGGCCTCGATCTGGCTGCGCTCGACAAACTCGTCGGCCTTGTGTCCCTGGTCCATGCTGCCGGGCCCGCAGACGATGACGGGGGCCGACAGCGCCTGCGTGAAGAGCCCGCCTTCCGTGCCGAAGGCGACCTTGATGGTGTGGTCGCCGCCGGCGGCGGCCATGGCCTTGCGAAGGGCTCCGTCGCGTTTGTCGGTCGCCAGCCCCGGATAGGCGTTGATCACGTCCAGCGTGATGCCGGCCGAGGGGAAACGTCTGCGTGCCCTGTCGGAGATCGCCGCAGCCTTGTCGAAAAGCTGCGCAAACAGGCTTTCGGCATCGTCCGCGGCGATGTTGCGGATCTCGAAATCCAGTAGGCACCGTTCCGGGACGATGTTGAGCGCGGTTCCGCCGGCGATGATCCCGGCATGAACGGTGGTGTAGGGAATGTCATAATCCTCGTCCCGGCACCCGGTCTCGGCGAGTTCCGACTGCAGGCTGCGCAGTTCGCTCAAGAGGTCGGCGGCCAGATGGATGGCATTGAGCCCGGTCGGAGCCAGGGCGGAATGCGCGGTGACCCCGCAACAGGTGGCCCGGGCGGCAAGCTTGCCCTTGTGCCCCGAGGCGACGGTCAGCGAAGTCGGCTCGCCGATCAGCACAAGGGCGGGCTTCAGCCCTGCCTTGGCCAGCTCCGCCAGCATCGGGCGAACACCGACGCAGCCGATCTCCTCGTCATAGGACAGGGCCAGATGCAGCGGGGTGGCACGAGGCGCGGCGCGCGCCTTCAGCATCGCCTCGATGGCGCAGGCGACGAAACCCTTCATGTCGGTCGTTCCGCGACCATAGAGACGACCGCTATCCTCGGACAGACGGAAGGGATCGCGCGTCCAGCGCTGCCCGTCGACCGGCACGACGTCCGTATGGCCGGAGAGCACCAGCCCCCCGGGACCTTCAGGCCCGACGGTCGCAAACAGTGAGGCGCGATCCCCGGCGTCCGACGGAAAAAGCCGGCATTCGATTCCGGCCTGCGACAGCAGGGACGAGACATAGCGCATCAGCTCGATATTGCCGTCCCGACTGACCGTGGGAAAGGCAATCAGCCGATCGAGGATCTCGTATGCGTTCGCCATGGCCGACCGATCCTAGAGATCGACTGTCGCCGCAAGGTAGCTCTTGCGGATCGCGGCCGAGCGAATGTCCCAGATCATCAACGTACCCTTGGCGATGATCCAGCTGTCCCCGGGACCATAGACCGTCGTCTGCCCGGTCGATTCGTCGGTCAGCGCCAGTTCGCCGTCGAGCAGGGTGGCATGTTCGTGGAAAGGATAGACGACCCGGTACTTACCTTTCGTCGCCGCATAGAGCCCGCCGGAAACCGGGCTCTCGAACGAGCCAAACAGCAGCTTCCCGGAAACTTCGATCGGCCCTTCAAGGGTGCTTGCACCGATGTCCTCGGGCGCGCCCCAGGCGTCAAGCGGTTCGCGGGACATGTCGAGTGTGAATGAGAGCATGATTTATCCTCAGTCGAGTGGCAGAAGTTCGGTGATTTCGCGCTTGAACGGCAGGGCGTGCTCGGCAAGCGGCTCGCCATCCAGCTCTTCCGCGTAACGGCGGCCGGCATAAGTGGCATGGGCGATGGTGGCAGGGGCGAGCGCATCGCCGATGGCAGACACGCTCTCGATGCCGGCATCGGCCCATTCGGCGCGGCGGGCCAGCAGATCGAGACAGAGGTCTTCGTTCGGCAGGCGAGCCGTGACCAGCACGACCGCATCGGCCTCGATGCGCTCCTGGCGGCCGGTGAAGGCGCACGACACGGTCACCTCACCCGGGGCGATCGCATCGAGCGCGGTGAAACTGCGCACCGTTACGCCCTTTTCAAGCAGCCGCTTCTGGATGAAATGCTGTTCCATGGTGTTGCGGGTCCAGGTCGAGGCCTCCGACGCCGGCGTGGCGTAGATGGTCTCGTAGCCCTTCTCGGCCATCAGCTCGGCCATGACGCCGCCCATGTAATAGTGGTCGTCGTCCCAGACGATGACCCGCTTGCCGGTCGGCAGACGGCCGGACATCACGTCGCTCGGCGAGAGCACATGCGCGCCCTCGGCGATCGGCAGCGGAAGGGTGTGGAGGTGCCCGACGCCATCCTTGCGCCAGGTCGAGCCCGTAGCGATCGCGATGCGCGGAATGCCGAAGCCGAGCACGTCGTCGGCGGTCAGGCGACTGTCGAAATAGACCTCCACATTGGCAAGCTGGTTGAGCTGGAGCTTGCGGTAATCGGCAACCCGGGTCCAGGCGGACAGCCCCGGCAGCCGCGCCTCCTGCAGCACGCGCCCACCGAGTTCGGTTCCCGCCTCCGCCAGCGTCACGGCATATCCGCGCTTGCCCAGCGTCTGCGCCGCCTCAAGACCGGCCGGGCCGGCACCGACGATCAGCACCGGCTTTTCGGACTTGGCCTTGCGCACCTTCTCCGGATGCCAGCCCTTGCGCCATTCCTCGGCCATGGTCGGGTTCTGGGTGCAGCGGATCGGCGACATGGTGAAATCGCCGGAGACGCAGATGTTGCAGCCGATGCATTCCCGGATGTCGTCGAACCGGCCTTCCTCGATCTTCTTCGGCAGGAAGGGATCGGCGATCGACGGCCGTGCCGCGCCGATCATGTCGAGAATGCCCTTGTTGACGAGGCTGACCATGCGGTCGACCGAGGTATAGCGACCGACGCCGACGACGGGCTTGGAGGTCAGGCGCTTGACGCCGACGATGAAGGGCTCCTGTGCGCCCTCTTCGGCGAAGCGTGAGGTGCGGCTGTCGTTTTCCCAGCCGGCCAGCGTCACGTCCCACAGGTCCGGCAGGTCGGCCATCAGGCCGATCATGTCCTCAACCTCTTCCTTGTAGAGACCGCCCTCGCCCATCAGTTCGTCGACGGATATGCGGATCGGCACGGCGCAGGTATCGCCCACCGCCGCCTTGGTCTCCTCGGTGATCTCGCGCAGGAGCCGGATGCGGTTTTCGATCCCGCCGCCATATTCGTCGGTGCGCTGGTTGTAGCGGCGCGACAGGAAGTGGTGCAGGAAGCCGAGCGAATGGGCGGCATAGACATAGATCAGATCGAAACCGGCGCGCTTGGCGCGGTTCACAGCGGCGAGGTGCCATTTGCGGATGTTCTTGATGTCGGTCGCGTCCATGCGGCGCGCCTGCACCGGGTCATAGGTGAAGGTGGCGACGGGCAGATGCGCCGGCCCCATCGGCACCTCGCGCGAATAGAGATTGGGGCCGTTCATGCCGTTATAGGCAAGCTCGATGCCCGCCAGCGCCCCGCCCTCGTGGATCTTGTCGACCATGCGCGACAGCGCCGGGATGTCCCGGTCGTCCCACAGGCGCAGTTCGATGAAGGGGGTGATCTCGGAGCTGTAGTGGAACTCCACCTGCTCGGTACACACCACGGCCCAGCCACCCTCGGCCTTGACGCCCCGCATATGGGCAAGCGCGGTCGGATCGCGATAACCCATGCCGTTGCAATGGGGCACCTGGTAGAACCGGTTGCGGGCGGTCACCGGCCCGATCTTCACAGGCTCGAACAAGACGTCATAACGGCTCGGTCGCGCCTGCGGCGTACCCCAGTTCATCCAGTCACTCATTTCGCACCTCGGCATGGCATGTCGGGGGCAAGATAGGCTGAGGAGCGCTTCGGGGAAATAACGCTTTATATGGAGGCTGCTTCGAAAATTCAAAACCAGGGCGCGGCTTTGTAAGCAATGGCTTTCGGTTGGCGGACGGCGCGAAGGTTTCGGAAACCGGACCCATCGACCGGATGTACCCTCGGCGAAGGCCGGCTATGACCCGAATCGCGGTCCTCAGTTGTTGGCGCGGGCGTTGCGGCGTCTTCCTTCGACCGTGGCCAGGGCCGCTCCGGCCAGGACCAGCGGAAGGGCCGTCAGGAAGGAAGCGGACAAGGGGGCGCCGAACAGCAGCAGGTCGGCGATGACCGGCCAGACGATCGCGAGATACTCGAAGGGTGCCAGCAGCGATGCCTCTGCATGTTTGAAGGCCAGTGTCATGGCGATGTGGGCAAAGCCGCCGAACAGGCCGGCCAGAATGAGCATGGCCAGCGCATCGGTATCAGGCATGACCCAGCCGAAGGGAATGGTGACGGTCCCGGCGATCATCGAGGCGATGACAAAATAGAAGGCGATGGCGCCGGGACTTTCCGTCCGGCTCAGGCTGCGGACCATGATCAGCGCGAACGCGGTCAGAATCCCCATCACGAGCCCGAAGACATAGCCCCATAGGCGGTCGCCATTCAGATCGGCATGGCCGATCTCCGGCCAGACGAGGGCGAGAACGCCGCCCAGTCCCAGCGCCACGCCGCCGATCCGCCAGACCGTCAATCGTTCAGACAGGAGGAGCACGCCGGCCATGCTTGTAAAGGTGGGAGACAGGTAGCTGAGCAAGGTCGCTTCGGCGAGCGGCAGCCGCGCAATGGAGGCGAACGAGGCAAACATGGCGGCAGCGCCGAGGCTCGACCGCAGGAGATGCGAGAACGGCCGCCTGGTTGCCAGCCCCTTGGGAAACTCGGCGCGGATCCACAAGAAGACCACCAGCGGGATCAGGGCGAAGGCCGAGCGGAAGAAGACGATCTCGCCGACCGGCACTCTTGCGGAGATTGCCTTGATGCAGACTGCCATGGCCGCAAACAAGAAGCCCGACAAGATGCGCAGGGCAATGCCCGTCATGGGATTTTCGGCCGTTGTCTTCACGTGAGGTCCTTCAGCCCTCACGGGCATGGGTCGTAATTTTCGCCGGACACCCATAGCGCAAGTTTAGGCCTCTGTCCGGGGACAGATGATCGCGGTCCACCGGCGTCATCGCGTAAAATGGATGTGCGGTTTCTGGTGATACGGCGAGGGTGTCACATGCGCCTCGACCGAGAACACGTCGCGGAGCAGGTCCCGCGTCATTACCTCCTCGGGCGGCCCCGAAGCCACGACCTTTCCGGCCTGCAGGACCAACAGTTGATCGCAGAACATCGCCGCGTGATTCAGATCATGCAGCGCAATGATGCTGGTGAGCGACAGGTCGGAGACGAGCCGCAGCAGGCCGATCTGGTGATGGACATCGAGATGGTTGGTGGGTTCGTCGAGGATCAGCTCCGTCGGCGACTGGGCAAGGGCCCGCGCAAGATGGGTGCGCTGCTTTTCGCCGCCCGAAAGGCTCTGCCATGGCGCATTGCGCATCGCCGTCATTTCGGTGCGTTCGAGTGCAAGATTGACCGCAGCATCGTCCTTCGCCGTCCAGCCGGAAAACATCGAGCGATGCGGAAAACGGCCGAGCTTGACGACGTCGATGACCTTTAGATTGGCATTGGTCGTTGCATGCTGCTCGATGAAGGCGATGCGCTGGGCGATGGCGCGGCGACGGAAGGTGGAGATGTCGCGGCCGTCCAGAACGACCCGCCCGGAATGCGGCCGCTTCAGCCCGGTCAGCAGGCGCAGAAGCGAGGTCTTGCCAGAGCCGTTCGGCCCCAGAAGACCCAGCATCTTGCCCGGCTCCACAGCGAAGGACACGCCGTTGACGATCGTCTTCGAACCGATCTTCCAGACGAGATTGTCGGCTTTGATGCTCATGAGGCGCGCTGCAGCTTGTAGAGAATGATCGAGAAGAACGGCACACCGACGAGCGCGGTGACGACGCCGATCGGCAGGACCTGTTGCGGAATGAGCGTGCGCGAGGCGATGTCGGCCAAAACCATGAAGATCGCGCCGATGATCGCACTGGCCGGCAGAAGCCGTGCGTGCAGCGGGCCCACCAGGAAGCGTGTGGCATGGGGAACCACGAGCCCGACGAAGCCGATCGTGCCGACCATGCTGACGATGGTCGCGGTCATCACCGCGGTCAGCGCGAAGAGGATGATACGGGCACGCCCGACGTCGACGCCGAGGGCGGCGGCGGCCTCGTCTCCGAAGGCGAAAGCGTCGAGCACGCGCGCATAGAGGAGGCAGGCGACAAGGCCGAACCCGACGACGATCGACACCAGAACGAATTCCGGCCAGCGCACGCCGCCGAAGCTGCCGAGCAGCCAGAACATCACGTCGCGCGCCTGCTGGGCATTGCCGGAGGTGGTGACGATATAGGACGTCGCCGCGTTGAAGAGCTGCGAGGTCGCAACGCCGGCCAGGATCGTCCGGTCCGCCCCGCCTCGCGCACCGTTCGAAAGGAGGGCCACGAACAGGAAGGCCGCAAATGCGCCGGCAAAGGCGCCGGCCGACATGGATACGGCGCCGGCGCCGATCCCGAGAATGGCGATGGCGACCGCGCCCGTGGACGCGCCCGCCGAAATGCCGAGGACATAGGGTTCCGCCAGCGGATTGCGCAGCATCGCCTGCATGATCGCACCGCACAGGGCCAGACCGGCGCCACAGAACACCGCGACAAGCGCCCGGCTCAGCCGGTAGTCCCAGATGACGGCCTCATGGATACGATTGAGCTCGACCGACGTCCATCCCAGCTTGTTGGTGATGGCGGAATAGGTGGTCGAAAGAGGGATCGGCATATCGCCGATCCCGACACTGATGCCGACCACAAGCGCGATCGCCGCCAGGCACGCAACAAGAAAGCCGGCGGGGGCGATGATGCGTGGCAAAAGCCCGCCGGATTTCCCGGTTTCCGCCGTTCTGCTCACTTGAGGCCAAGCTTCTTCAGCTGTTCCGCCACCTGCTCGGCGCCGTAGATGGTGCGCACGGTCGGGTTCATCGCCTGGCCGTCCATGACCACGATCGCCTTGTTCTTGACTGCCGGCATCTGGCTGGTGGCCGGATCCGTGGTCAGGAACTCGATCTTCGCCGCGGACTTGTCCAGTTCCCAGCGGTTGCGATCAACCTGGGCGACAACGATGACGTCAGGATTGGTTGCGATGATGCTTTCCCAGCCAAGTGCCGGCGATTCGGCTTCCGTGGTGATGGCATTCGTTCCGCCGAGTACGTCGGCAATGAACCCGGAAGCGCTGTTCTTGCCGCCGAGATAGGCGTCGGCGGAGGGCGACGGGCTGGAGAACCAGAACACGTAGGACAGCTTCTTGCCATCCTTCGGCGCATCGGCGCGCAGCGCTGCTTCGCGCTTCTTCAGATCGGCGATGAGCGCCTCGCCCTTGTCGCGGACGTCGAAGATCTGCGACAGCTCGTCGATTTCGCGGTAGAGTGTCTCCATGTTCCACAGTTCGGCGCGGTCGCCATAGCCGAACTTATCCTTGGCGACGCCTTCCGCGACGCAGGTGCTCGGGGAAATATAGGTCGGAACGCCGAGCTTCTCGAAATCCTCGCGCTTGGCGACCTTGCTCGACGGGCCGAGCAGGCTCGGTAGTGCCGCGGCAACGAAATCCGGCTCTTGCGCGAGGATGGATTCGAAGGTCGGGAACTCCACGGTCAGAACCTTGACCTTGGCATTGGCCTCGGCCAGCTGGGGAAGAACCTTGTTGGGCCAGAAGGCGGTGCCGACCATCTTGCCCTCCAGGCCGAGCAGCAACATGATCTCCGCGCTGTTCTGGCCGAGCCCGACCGCCCTTTGCGGAGCCGCCTTGAAGGTTACGCTGACGCCGCAATTCTCGATCGTGAGCGGATAGCTGGTGGAGGCCGCATAGGCCGGTATCGCGGTCAGGGAGATGGCTGCGGCGATCGCTGCGGTGGCAAATAGTCGGGTCATGGCTCAATCCTCTGTGGCGGCATCCCGCCGGGCGGAACAATGGTCGCCCTATAACCATCAATTTCCGCAGTAAACAAGAGTATTGAAGTCATCTTTTTGTTTGTCTGGTTCCTCCCCGGCTGACCCAGGCCTTGTTCGCACGCTGTCCTTCATGTGGCGCCGCTCTGCGACCGGCCAAGCTCACGGCTGCCCAGGGAAAGCGCGTTGCTGACCCGGCGGTATCGCAAGAACCGGCGAGGAGATCGCCAGTGAGCGGGAGGGGCGGTGAGTGCCGGGTATCCGGTCCGCCGGGAACCTGGCGTGCTTAGCATATGGCTGCGCCGCGGTGGCGTTGCGATCTGCGGTTCCCTCTTCTGGAATAGGCGGTGCGCGAAGGGTGCACAATTCGGACACACCCCCATGATACTAGGATTGTTCCGTCCGCGCATAAGTTGAAGTTTGGCAACGTGACTTTTCCGTGGCTGCAACACGAGGGCAGAAAGGAATGTCCGATGACAAAGATCCTGATGCATCAGCAACCCGACCTGGTTCAAAGCGCCGTTCGGCGGCTTTTGAAAGAGCATGGCTTTGCTCAAACGCCTGTCCTGGCGGAGAACGCCATCGAGCTCGTCGTGCGCCTGCACGAGAGCGGCATCCGCGAAGAGGATGAGCTGGTGGAGCTCGCCGCTCTGAGCGGCGGCAAGCCGCTCGATGAACGCGCCGGCAGCCGCCGTCCCGCGCTCTGATCGCCGGCTCCGCAGGCCGGAGAGGGGGCGGCCGGAGCTGCAAACCCGTCCCGACTGACCGTTCGCATCCGCGTCCCGCCACGTCCATATGGCTTGTCTCTGCCGAAACAAGCGCCACGCGACCAAAGCCGCGTGGCCTGTTTCCTGTCTCTCCGTCGAAACCCGGCGTCAGGAGACGCGCTTGGCAATGTCGAACTTGCGCTTCTCCAGTTCCTTGAAATAGGCGCCAACGTCGAAATACTCTTCCGGTGCCCAGACGCCCGGCTTCTTCGGATTGGCGAGGATCAGCTGGGCCGCGATCGAGCCGTTCATCGAGGTGCAGGCATCGACATAGGGTGCGTACATGGCGTCCGGCTTGACCACGACTTCGACGGTCACCGTGGTTTCGACGCCATTCTTGCGCCCCTTGCCGATGGCAAAGTGGATCTCGTGGCTGTCCTGCGACGGGATCTTGTCGGCATTCTTCTTGATGTTGCGCTCGATCACCTTGTTGAGCACGTCGAGCGGGCGGACCTTGACGCCGCCGACCTCGACCGCATCGTTGAAGTCGCCGAAACCGGCCTTGACGAGGCCCACCCAGGCCTCATGCTCGCGGTGCGGCAGGTGCAGCTTCCAGGAGAATTCCTTGATGCCCTTTTGCTTGATCCCGTCGGCCAGCGGCACGGTCAGCTGTTCCGAATGCGGCGAGTGCATGAATTCGCAGCGACCCCACGGTTCCGGCAGATCGAGATATTCGCGACCGCTCATCGGCGGGCAGGTGACGTGCTTGCCATCGTAGAACTGCGTGCTTTCATGGGCATATTCCGCCAGTACCGTCGAGACGCTGTAGGGCGGCACAAGCACCGGGTTCTCGTCGCCGACCAGTTCGGCGGCCCAGTAGAGGTTGATCTTGTCGATCTCGTCGAGTTCGTCGGCGACTGCGCGGCAGATCACGTTGGACATGCCCGGATCAGCGCCGACGCCGATGACGGCGGTCACGCCGGCGGCCTTGAACCGCTCGTGTTCGGCGAGCTGCTTGACCGTGAAGGTGCCAAGTCCACCGAGATCGATATAGGGCACCTTGGCGGCAAGAGCCGCCTCGAAGATCGCCATCTGGAAGCCAAGCAGGGTCGGCACGCAGTTGATGCAGATGTCGGCACCGGCGATCGCGGCATTGAGGGCGGCCGGATCGGTGACGTTGAGATCGACCAGTTCCAGGCGGGGATCGCCCAGTTCCTGCTTGAGCGCTTCCATCTTTTCACGCGCCGCGTCGCAGACACGGATGCGGGTGATGTCGACGATGGCGCGGTCGGAAACCAGGTCGCGCACGATGCCGGCGCCCATGAAGCCGGCGCCGCCGAGAAGGGTAATGATCATTTCGAAAGTCCTCTTGTCATGAAATCTGTTGCGGGCAGGCGTCGCCTCAGGCGTGCTTGCGGCCCCCCGTCTCGTAGAACCAGTCGTCCGGATAGGGATACCACCACTCCTGGCGGACCGGCTTGTGATCGATGATGACCATTTTCGAGCGGCGGAAGGTGTCGAGCCCGAGCTTGGACAGTTCGCGGCCGATGCCGGACTTCTTCCAGCCCCCGAAGGGGAGCGCATCGTTGTCGATCAGCGGATTGTTGACCCAGACCATCCCGGCCTCGAGACGTTCGGAGGCTTCCATGGCCTCTTCGAGCGAGGTCGTGAACACGGACGCGCCGAGGCCGAACTCGCTGTGGTTGGCCATGTCGATCGCGTGGTCGAAGTTTTCCACCCGCATGACGGCGGCGACCGGTCCGAAGCACTCCTCCTGCATGATCGCCATGTCGGCGGTGCAGCCAGTAAGGATGGTGGGCTCATAGAACCAGCCGACCGGCTCGGACGGCGGGATGCGGCCGCCGATCTCGACCTTGGCCCCCTTGGCGACGGCGTCCTCGACCAGCCGGATCACCTTGGCGCGGGCGGCTTCGGACACCAGCGGACCGATCTCCGCCTTGGTCAGGCCGTTGCCGATGCGCAGCCGTTTCGTTTCGGCGACGAATTTGTCGATGAAGGCATCATGCACGGCATCGACGACGAAGAAGCGCTCGGCGGAAGTGCAGACCTGGCCGGACATGTGGAAGGCGGCGGTGACTGCGCCGGCAGCCGCCACGTCGAGCGGCGCGTGGGCGGTGATGATCATCGGATCGGAACCGCCGGCCTCGATCACGGCCGGCTTCATCTGGCCGGCGGCGGCGATGGCCACGGCGCGGCCGGCGGCGACGGAGCCGGTAAAGGCGATGGCATGGGTCTTCGGCGAGGCGATCAGCGCCTCGGCCACCGCCACGCCACCCGGCAAACAGGCGATCAGCCCTTCCGGGAGATCGGCGAAGATCTGCATGAATTCGAGGGTCGACAGCGTGGTCGCCGGCGCCGGCTTGATGATGCAGCCATTGCCGCAGGCGAGCGAGGCGGCGACCGTCCAGCACATCAGGAGGATCGGGAAGTTGAACGGCATGATGTGCACGGACAGGCCCAGCGGCTCGTAGCGTGCGAACTGGAAGGAACCTGCCTGGGTGGTGCCGGCGATCTTGCCGGCGTCGTCGCGCGCCATCTCCGCAAAGTAACGGAAGGCCCCGGCGCAGTTGGCGACCTCGCCGATTGCTTCCGGATAGGGCTTGCCCATTTCCCGCGACATGATCTCGGCGCAGCGCCGCATGTCGGTCGCTTCGATCCGGTTGGCAATCTTGTGCAGGATCGTTGCCCGGGTCTTGGCGTCGAGCGCCTTCCACTTGCGCTGGGCCGCCGTCGCTGCGTCGAGCGTGTCCGAAAGCTCGGCCTCGGTCACTTCGGTGATGACACCGACCTTCTCGAGCCGCGCGGGATCGATGACGTCGATCAGGCGGCCGCGGCTATCCTGGTAGCAGCCCCTGGCGAAATAGGTGGGTCTGGAAATGTCAAAAGCGTTCATGGCGTCCTGCCTCATGTGGCGGTCGAAGAGGAGAGCGGCGCGACCGGTGCGTGGTCGCGCCAGGAGGGGAGTGCTGCGTCCATCGCAGTGCGGATGTCGTTCAGGCCGGCCTGCGTCAGCGCCCTCTCCAGGAGTCGCGCCACCCGCGGCATGTGGACGAGGTAACCGTGCTTGCCGTCCCGCTTCGACAGTCGCTCGAAATTGCCGAGGATCTTGGTGTGGCGGTGGGCGGCGAGCAGCCAGTATTCGGAAAGGAAGCGCTGCCGATCGAGGCCGGGACGTCCGGCGAGATAGCGCTCGACGAGGCGCTCCTCGAGGGCAGGATCGATGTCGCGTCGGGCATCCTGGGTCAGTGACACGAGGTCGTAGGCCGCAGAGCCGATCAGTGCATCCTGGAAGTCGAGAAGGCCACAGGCCTCGATGCCCTCGCGTCCCTCGATCACCATGAGGTTGTCGACATGGTAGTCACGCAGGACGAGGGCTTCGCGGGCCGCCGCCACGTCCTTCAGGGCCTCTTCCCAAAGCGAGAGGAAACGGCTCTTGAACTGCGCCGCATCCACCTCCGGCGCGCATTGCGGCACGAACCAGTCGGTGAACATCGACAGTTCCTCGAAGAGCGGAGCCCGATCATAGGCCGGCACGTCGATGCGAGTGGCGTTGGGCGCCTCGTGCAGATGTATCAGTGCATCGACGGCGAGCGCATAGAGATCGTCTTCGGAGTGGCCGGCCGACAGCAGGCGCGTGAAGGTGCCGTGTCCGAAATCCTCGATCAGCGCAAGCCCGCGGTCGAAATCGACCGAGAAGACCGCCGGCGCCGACAGGCCGAGCGCCTTGAGATGGCGGCTGATGCGCACGAAGGCCTGGAAATCGGGGGCGCCGGGCTCGACCTCCATCAGCAGCTTGGGCGCCACCTCCAGCCGATAGTAGCGGCGCGGCGAGGCATCCGCCGGAAGCGCCCTGGCCTCCGGCTTTGCTTCAAAATGCGCAGCAATGAACTCCCGGCGCGCGTCCGGCAGCGTTTGGCTTTGCAGCATGGTCACTTCTCTTGTTTCAGATGGCCGGGTCCGGAACCGCCCGATCAGCGGATCATGTAGACCTTCTTGATCGTCTCATGGACGGTGCAGACGCCCTTCCAGTCCTTGGGAAAGAAGGCGGCGGTGTCGGGCGTGATCTCGATGACTTCACCGGACTCGTGCACATAGGTGCTGCGACCTTCGAGGAAGTGGCAGAACTCGTCGCGGGTCACGTGGCATTCCCACTTGCCCGGCGTGCAGACCCACAGGCCGCATTCGCTCTCGCCGTTCGGGCCCTTGTGGATCAGTCGGCCGGAGACGTGGCTCTCGCCCTCGATCATGGTCGGAATGATGCCCCAATCCACGAGGTCGGTCTGTTCAAGCGGATTGCGCATCAGGGGAGCGGTGGTCATAGTCTGGTCCTTTCGATGGTCCGGCTTACGCCAGCATGTAGATGTTGCGCATGGTCTCGTGCACCGTGCATTCGCCGGTCCAGCCGGCCTTGAACATCACGGCCGTGCCGGCCGCGACTTCGATGACTTCGCCGTCGTCGGAGCGATAGGTCGCCCGGCCGGCGACGAAATGGCAGAATTCGTCGCGCGGGATCGACAGCCGCCAGCGGCCGGGCGTGCACACCCAGATGCCGGTTTCCGGCTGGTTGTTCGGTCCCTTGAACAGGAGCCGGCCGGTCGATTTCGACACGCCTTCGAGGGCGTCCGACTGGGCGCCCCAGTCGAGGAGATCGTCGAAGGTCGTGGCGCCGTGGATGTGCGGCGCCGTCGTCTTCAGGGTATCAACCATTGTACTTTCCGTTCTTGAGCAGTTCATCGAGAATGAGGGCCGCCTTGCGCGGACCGTTCTGGCCCTGCATGTGCGCGGAGGCGGCGGCAAGCTTGGCCTTCATCGTCGGGTTGTTGATCATGTGGTCGATCTTGGCGGCGAGCTCCTCGTCGGTCCACTCGTAGCGCGGCATCTTGAAGCCGTGGCCGGTCTCGTCGACGCGGGTCGCGTTGTCGTGGCCGTCCCAGACATAGGGCATGATGATCGCGGGCTTGCCGAAGTAGAGGCACTCGGTGAACGAGTTGTTGCCGCCGTGGTGGATGACGGCGTCGACCAGCGGAATGACCGACGGCTGCGGGAACCAGCTCTCGATGATGACATTGTCGGGCAGGTTTTCGTACTGGTTCTTGTAGTCGCCAACATTGACGAGAGCGCGGTAGGGCAGCTTGCCGATGGTCTCGATGATCCGCTTCAGGAGGTCGGTGTCGCCGGCGCCGAGGGAGCCGAAGCTGACATAGAGCAGCGGCTTGTCGTTGTTGGCCTTGAAGACCGGAACCTCATAGGGCTTCTCCGAGCGTACGCAGCCTTCGAGATACTGGAACTGGCTGGGGTTCAGCGGGTGCTCACGCTCGAACTTCACCGGCTCCGGATAGAGCAGCAGGTTCATGAAGGGCGATGCTTCGAAGAACTGGCCGATCGGATAGGCCGCTTCGCCGGTGGACGTCAGGAATTCGTTGAAGTCGTCGTGGATCGGCTTGATGACCTCGTTGAAACGGTCGCGGTAGGCAGCATGGCCGGCATAGTCGTTGGCGGCGCAGCCTGACAGATGCGGCGGAATCTTGGGGTCCTCGATCTCGTTCTCCGAGCAGGAAATGATGCGCACCCACGGCTTGCCGAACTGCTTGATCGCGGGGAACAGGATGACGTTGTCGACGCAGATCAGGTCGGGCTTGATGCGGGCGAGCACGCCGGGCAGATCCTTCTCGGCCCATTTGGCGCTGTCGACGATCGCCGTCCAGCAGTCCTTCACATAGTTGTCGATCTGGTCGTAGGGGCTCTTGCGGAAGTTCGGAATGTGGCCGTTGATAAAGTCCTCCCAGAACTTCGCCATCTGTTCCGGCGGCATCGGCTCGGACAGGTTCACCGGATGGGCCTCGAAACCGTAGCCCTGATAGACCGAGACAAAGCCGGGGTCGGACAGGAAGACGGCCTTGTGGCCGAGTGCCTCGACGGCCTGGGCGATGCCGACCGAATTCAGCGCCGGCCCGAAGGCTGCTTCCGGAAAGAATGCGATTGTCTTTTGCGACATGGGGTTCCCCTTGGTTTTTTAGTTTTTGAAGAGGCGGGTGCGATCAGGGTCGATCGCCACGTGGATGGTGTCGCCGATGGTGTGGGGCACGGCAGCATTGGCCGGAACCCGCACCTGCAGCGGCGTTTCGCTGGCGGCGATCCTGACGTGGAGCACACGGTCGAGACCGTGGTAGGCCATGTCGACGATCTTGCCCTCGCAGCCGGCGCCGCCGGCGGTCACGGTGATGTTCTCCGGCCGGACGGCGAGCGTGGCTGCGCCACGGATCTCGGTCGAAACCTTAATGTTCACGCTTTCCGCGACGAAGTTCCCGTCCTGACCGACAGTGCCTTCGATGAAGTTCATCACGCCGATGAAGTTGGCGACGAAGCGGTCCGCGGGCGTCTCGTAGACTTCCTCCGGCGAGCCGCACTGCAGGAGCTTGCCGTCCTTGAGGATTGCCATCCGGTCGGCCATGACCAGGGCTTCCTCCTGGTCGTGGGTGACGATGATGAAGGTTATGCCGACCTCGTGCTGAAGCCGTTTCAGTTCGAGCTGCATGCGCTCGCGCAGCTTCTTGTCCAGCGCCCCGAGGGGTTCGTCGAGCAGCAGCACCTTGGGCCGCTTCACCAGCGCGCGCGCCAGCGCCACACGCTGCCTCTGGCCGCCGGACAGCTGGTCAGGCTTGCGGCCGGCGAACTGGGCGAGATCCGTCACCGCCATGATTTCCTCGATGCGCCGGGCGATCTCGTCCTTGGGAAGGCGGTCCATCTCCAGCCCGTAGGCGAGGTTCTTGGCGACGGTCATATGCGGAAAGAGCGCATAGGACTGGAACATCAGGTTGAGCGGCCGGCGCTCCGGCGGCAGGGCGGAGATATTCTTGCCCTCCAGGAGGATGCGCCCGCCGGTCGGAGTCTCGAAGCCGGCCAGCATGCGCAGCAGCGTGGTCTTGCCGCAGCCGGAGGGACCCAGCAGCGCGAAGAACTCGTTCTTGCGGATGTTGAGCGACACGTGATCGACGGCAGTGACCGGTCCGAAGCTCTTGTAGAGACCGTCGATCGAGAGGATCGGTTCGTGGGAATGGGAGGTCTCGGTCATTGCATCTGTTCTTTGTTGAGCCATTGGGAGGTGAGGAGGGCGAGCGCGCTCACCCCCATGACGATCGTGGCGAGGGCGTTGATTTCCGGCGTGATGCCGAAGCGGATCATCGAATAGATCTGGATCGGCAGCGTGATCGAGGAACGGCCGGCGCCGGCGGTGAAGAAGGCGATGATGAATTCGTCGACCGACAGCGTGAAGGCGAGCAGACCGCCGGCAATGATCGCCGGCAGGAGGACCGGGAAGGTCACCCGCCAGAAGGTGGTCCAGCCGGATGCCCCGAGATCGCGCGACGCCTCGACGATCGAGTAATCGAAGTGCTTGAGGCGGGCCCGCACGACCGAGCTGACGAAGGCGAGGTCAAAGATCACGTGGCTGATGACGATGGTGTGCAGGCCGAGCGTGACATTGAGAAGCGAGAAGAAGGTGAGAAGCGCCACGGCCAGCACGATGTCGGGAATGACCATAGGGGCGAAAGCGAGCGCTTCCAGTCCGCTGCTCTTGCGCCGGCGGGTCTCCATGCCGATCGCCAGCAGCGTGCCGAGCCCGGTCGAGATCAGCGTCGCAAAGACCGCGACCACCAGCGTGTTCCAGGCGGCGCCGAGGATCTCGTGATTGCCGGCCAGCGCCGCGTACCATTTGAACGAGAAGCCCGACCAGCTGGTCGGCAGGCCGGCCTCGTTAAAGGACAGCGCCACCAGAACCGCGATCGGCAGGTAGAGAAAGCCGAACACCGCAAGAAGGACGAGGCGGCCCGGCAGGCGCGAGGAATTTGCCGTTTTCATGCTTCGACCCTCGTATGCTCGCCGCTCGCGCGGGCGGTCGCCCTCGCCTGCAGCATGAGCAGAATGATCATGATGGCGATCAGCACCAGGCCGAGGGCGGCACCGAATGGCCAGTCATTGGCGGTCAGGAACTGGTCGTAGACGACATTGCCGATCATCTGGAAGCGGCCGCCGCCAAGCAGGGCGGGCGTCACGAAATTGCCGATCGACAGCACGAAGACGAAGACGCCGCCGGCTGCCACGCCGGGCATGGTGAGCGGCAGGGTGACGCGCCAGAAGGTGCGGATCGGGCCGCCGCCGAGATCGCGCGAGGCTTCCATCAATTCCGGATTGAGGCGTGACAGCGTCGAATAGATCGCGAGAATGACGAAGGGCAGGTAATTGTAGACGAGGCCGACGATCACCGCACCTTCGGTGTAGAGCAGGGACAGGGGCTCGCCCTCATAGCCCGCCCAGCGCAGCAGGTTGTTGACGAGGCCCTCGCGGTTCAAGAGCACCATCCAGGCATAGGTGCGGATGAGATAATTGCTCCAGAAGGGCAGGACTGCGAAGAACAGCAGCATGGGCTGGCGCATGCGCGGCGCGCGGCTGATCGCATAGGCGGCCGGATAGGCGATGAGAATGGCAATCAGCGTTGCCAGACCGGCGATGCGCGCCGAGGTCAGGAAGATCTTCGCATAGAGCGGATCGACGACACGGCTGAAGTTCTCCAGCGTGAAGGTGTATTCGACGCCACCCCACATGCCGCGCTCGAAGAAAGCGTAGGACAGGATGAGCAGGCAGGGCGCCACCATGAACGCCACGAGCCAGGCGACGGCCGGCGCGGTCAGCAGGTTCGATCGGGCGGATTGATAGGACATGCACGGGTTCCGGGCGCAGGATTGGCCACAGCGGCCGGCCATCGGGCACGGCAGCCGAAAGGGTGCCGATGAGGGAGACCGACATCTCCCTCATCGTCTTGCTGTGTTCGGGTCTTGCTGGGATCGGCCTTAGTTGGCGGCCTTGATCTCGCTCACGGCGCGAGAATAGTCCTTCTGGGCGGGGCCGAGATCACGCAACAGTTCATACTTGGTGAGCTCTTCCGGCGTCATGGACATGTTCGGATACTGTTCGAGCAGGGCCTTGTCGAGGCTTTCCATGGCGGCGCGGTTCGGCACCTTGTAGAGGATGTTTTCGGCCGCCCAGGCATGGTTGGAAGCATCGAGGATGAAGTTGATGAACTGCATCGCCGCGTCCTTCTTCTCCGAATTCTTCATGACGACGATGGTGTCTACCCAGAGATCCGAGCCTTCCTTCGGCACAACGAACTTGATGTCCTTGTTCTCGGTGATGCCGTAGTTGCACCAGCCGTCCCAGGCGTGCACGAGCGAGGCTTCGCCCGATACCAACTTCGAGTAGAAGGTGGTGTCGTCATAGGCGAGAAGGGTCTTCTTGGCCTCGATCAGCAGGTCCTTGACCTCGGCGAGCTTTGCCGGGTCGGTCTCGTTGACGGAGTAGCCCTTGGCAAGCTCGCCGGCAGCCATCAGCCAGCGGTCGGTCGCCAGCATGGTCGTCTTGCCCTTGATGTCGTCGGCCGGCTGCAGCAGGTTCATCCAGCTGTCGGGCGCGGTCTTGACGAGATCGGAGCGATAGCAAAGGCCTGTGGTGCCCCAGGTATAGGGTACGGAGTAGGCGTTGCCCGCGTCGTAGGCGAGGTTCGAGGCCTCGGGGTAAAGATTGGCCAGGTTCGGGATGGCGGCCTTGTCGAGCGGTTCGACCAGGCCCTGATGGTTGAGGATCTCGGCAAAGGGGGAGGAGACGAACACGACGTCATAGCCCTTGCCCTGGCCCGCCATCAGCTTGCCCATGATTTCTTCGTTGGTGGCGTGGTTGACCACCTCGATCTCCAGGCCGGTGGCGGCCTTGAAGGTTTCGGCGATATCCTTCGCCATGTAGCCATCCCAGTTCGAGATGACGAGATCGGCGGCCTGGGCGGCGCCGACGCCGGTGAGCATGGTGGCGGCGAGCAGTCTGCCTGCAAAGGCGCAAGTCTTGGCGTATCCGCTTTGAGTTCGCACGGATCTCTCCCTTTTGTTGATTGTTCCAACCTCATGCGGCGAGACGTCGGTATCCCGATCTCATGTCGCCGTTGGTGGACAGTATTATTTATAAAAAAAATACGTCAATAGGGATTTTACATTTTCTGAACTGGTGCCAGTATTGCTCCGGAAGAGCTTGCGCAACCGGCCGGTAAAGGTCAGCATGCGGTCTTTGTGAACATAAGGTGTGGCATGGCGACAGAGCCGGGACGCATTCATCACCGCCATGTCGAGTTGGCGCAAAGAATACTGGATTTTGCCAGCGAGCGCGGCATGTCGCCGGGTGAGCGACTGGCGGAACAGGCGCTGGCTTCGCACTGCAATGTGTCCAGAACGCCGGTTCGCAAGGCGCTTCAGGTGCTTGCTGAACAGGGACTGGTCACGGCGGATGCCGACGGCGGCTTTCTTCTCGCGGTCGATCCGGTGACCGTACCGCGGCTGGACGATGTCGGCGACAGTGACGGTGGAACCGAGATCTACAGTGCGATCCTGCGCGATCTGTCGGCGGGACGCATTGCCGAGGCACAGACGGTCGCCGGGTTGCAGCGGCGCTATGACGCCTCGCGCCAGGCGGTACAAAATGCGTTACAAAAACTCTCGGAGGAGAATCTGGCCGAACGCGGCGTCGGCCAGCAGTGGCTGCTCAAGCAGTTTGCTCTGGGGGCGGATGCGGTCGCCAAGTCCTACGAGTTTCGTCTGGCGACCGAGCCGCTGGCGCTGACGCTGCCGGACTTCCGGCGCGACCTGCCGGCATTGACGGCGCTTCGGCAATCCATGCTGATCCTGCGCAACATGAGCGAGGCCGATTTCGACCGCAAACTGTTCGAGCGCACCGACTTCGATTTCCACATGCTGGTTGCCCGCGGTTGCGGCAATCCGTTCATGGCGGAGGCTCTAGTCAACCATCATCGCCGCCGGCGTGCCACGGCGTCTGCGGGACATGTCAACACCTATCGGCTGACCCAGTCCAATCTCGAGCATATCCAGATCCTCGAGCAGATCGAGCGCGGCCAGTTGGAGCTTGCCGCCGATCTGATGCGTGTGCATATACAGCTGTCGCAAACGCCAAGGCCGCGCCTTGCCGGCCGCGGCGTTCCCCCCGCCTTCAAGCTCGTGTCGCGTTAGGCCAGCGAAAACAGATCCATGACAGCACAGAAGACGATCGCCCTGTTTCCCGAAGCCAGCTACGGCGCAGCCCTCAATTGTGTGGGCATCGCACAGGAACTGCGCCGGCTCGGCGCCCGGCCGGTCTTCATCTGTCACCCCGGTTTTAGCGGTGTCTTTTCCGAATACGGCTTTGCCGAATACCAGCTAGGCGAGAGCGGGCCGGCACAGACGACCGACTGGAACGACTTCATCAGCCGCCACCAGCATGCCTTCCGTCAGCCGCCGTTCAAACAGCTGACCTCCTATGTCGGGCCGACCTGGGACGCCATCGTCGAGACGGCGATCGGGGTGGAGGAGCCGCTTCGCCAGCTGATTGCCCGGCTGAAGCCGGATGCGATCGTGCTCGACAACGTCGTGATGTTTCCGGCGATCGCGACCGCCGGCGTGCCGTGGATCCGGGTGGTCTCCTGCGCCGAGACCGAGATCCCCGATCCGCTGGTGCCGCCCTATCTCTCCGGGCTCGGGGAGACGCCGGACGGCGACTGGAAGCGTTTTTCCGCCGCCTATGACAAGGTGACGGCCGCGGCTCACCGGCGGCTCTCCGCTTTCATGAGCGAGTGCGGATTGAAGCCGCCGGCAGCGCCGCTCTTCCTCGATGCCTCTCCGGATCTCAACCTGCTGCTGGCGCCGGAGATCATCCGTCACCGCCGCACCGAACCGCTCGACCCCGAGCGCTTCGTCTTCCTCGACGGCTGCGTTCGCCGTGAGACGCCCTATCAGCCGCCGCGGTTCGCCAGCCACAACGATGCCCCGCTGGTTCTGACCAGTTTCGGTTCGCTCGGGGCGATGGATGTCGACATGATGCGGCGGATGATCGGCGTCTTTGCCGGTCTGCCCTACCGCTTCCTTGTCAATGCCGGGCACTGGCGCGACGAATATGTGCAGGTGCCGGACAATGTCTTCATCGACAGCTGGTTTCCGCAGCCCTCGGTCGTCGAGCAGTCGAGCCTGTTCATCCATCATGGCGGCAATAACAGTTTCTGCGAGGCGCTCTATTACGGCGTGCCCTCGCTGGTGATGCCCTATTGCTGGGACGGTCACGACAATGCCCGCCGGGCCGAGGAGACCGGGGTGGGCCGCATGCTGTCGCGTTATGACTGGTCGCCCGAGCGCCTCGCGGAGGTGATCGAAGGGCTGATGGCCGACCGCGCCATGCAGGCGCGCCTCAAGGACAATGCCGTCCGGATGCAGGCCTTCGGCGGTGCGACCCGCGCGGCGGAGGCGATCCTTCGGGTCACCGGCTAGGTCACGCGCCACCTCTTCTTTCAAGAAAAAAAGCCAAAAGGGGAAAACATGCAGCAGAAGCTTTTCATCGACGGTCAGTGGCTGGCGCCCGCCAGGGGCGGCTCGTTTGCGGTCGTTAATCCGGCGACCGAGGCCGTTATTCACCATGCGCCGGCCGGCACCGCCGAGGATATCGATCTTGCCGTGAAAGCGGCGCGCAGGGCCTTCGATACCGGCCCCTGGCCGAGGATGAGCGGGCGCGAGCGTGCCGTCTACCTGCGCGCCATCGCCGACAAGATCCTCGAGCGCAAGCAGGAGCTTGGGCGTCTCGAGGTGATCGACAACGGCAAGCCGCTGCCGGAAGCCGTCTGGGACATGGAGGACACGGCCGGCTGTTTCTCCTTTTATGCCAATCTGGCGGAAGAGCTGGATGCGAACCCGGAAGAGCCGATCACGCTCGCCGAGCCGCGCTTCTCCTCCAAGGTCGTGCGCGAGCCGATCGGCGTCGCCGGCGCCATCATTCCGTGGAACTATCCCTTGCTGATGGCCTCGTGGAAGGTGGCACCGGCGCTGGCGGCGGGATGCACCATGGTGCTGAAGCCTTCTGAGCTGACGCCGCTCACCGCGCTCGAACTTGCCGCTATCGCCGAAGAGGTCGGTCTGCCGGCGGGTGTCCTCAATGTGGTCACCGGCCTTGGGGCTGATGCCGGCCAGCCACTGTCGGAACACCCGGGCGTCGACAAGCTCGCCTTCACCGGCTCGGTGCCGACGGGCGCCAAGATCATGGCGGCCGCTGCCCGCGACATCAAGAATGTCAGCCTGGAGCTCGGCGGCAAGTCGCCCTTCGTCGTCTTTGCCGACAGCGACATCGAAAAGGCGGTCGAATGGATCATGTTCGGCATCTTCTGGAACCAGGGCCAGGTGTGTTCCGCAACTTCGCGCGTGCTCGTCGAGGAAAGCCTCTATCCGGCGCTGATGGAGCGGCTTGTCGCCGAGACGGCAAAGATCCGCATCGGTGATGGACTGGAAGAGGGCACCCTGCTTGGGCCGCTGGTCTCCAAGGGACAGTATGAAAAGGTGCTCTCCATGATCGAGCGCGGTCGCGCCGAGGGCGCGACGATTGCTCATGGCGGCAAGCGGCCGGCCGCCCTCGATACCGGCTATTTCCTCGAACCGACCATCCTGACCGACATGGGCGAGGACAATTTCGTCTGGCGCGAGGAAATCTTCGGACCGGTCGTCTGCGTCAAGCCGTTCAAGGACGAGGCCGATGCCATCCGGATGGCCAATGACAGCAAGTTCGGTCTTGCGGCCGCGGTCATGTCGAAGAACAAGGCGCGCTGCGAACGCGTGGCAAAGGCCTTCCGCGCCGGCATCGTCTGGATCAACTGCTCTCAGCCGACCTTCACCGAGGCGCCGTGGGGCGGATACAAGCAATCGGGTATCGGCCGTGAACTGGGTAAGTGGGGCCTTTCCAATTATCTCGAGGTGAAGCAGATCACCGCCTTCAAGAGCGACGAGCCCTGGGGCTGGTACATCAAGTAGCTCGGGCCCAATCGCTCCGGGCCTGCCGCCTGGAGCGTCTGCTGCGGCAGGCGGGTCATCGATCCGCCGGCGTTGAGAATCCACAAGGGGCACCGGTCAGCGCCGGTGCCCCTTCTTTATTGGGGCGCGCGTTTCTGGGACCCGGCCCGAATCGCAACCGGACCGGGGGCTGATTCGAGGGCGATGCCATCCTTTTCGCCGGTTGCCATCTCCGGGCGCGTGCAGGCCGCACATGGGAAAGCCTCGTGGTACGCCGTGTTTTTCAAGCGCATTTCCGGCCAAAACGGACCGCTCGCGGTGGCGATCTCAGGCGCGCGGGTCACCTTGCGGGCTCTTTCCTCGGGCTTGGCTACGCCTTGGCGGACAGCGGCGTGTTAACTTTCCTAAGTTGTTGGCGGTGCCTGATAAATTCCGATTTACGCGACGAGCGGAGACATCGTTTGGGGGCCTTTTTCACACGCGCGTTAACCATTTGTTAACCATGTCCGGGCTACCAAGACTAACCAATCATTAACCCAGATGACCAAAGTGCTAACAGACGCCCGTTCGATCCGTATCAAGGGCCGCTCCTTTATGGCGGTCGTGCTGTCGCCCGATCTGCCGCTCGACGAGTGGCTGGCCAGGCTCGACGATCTCGCCGCGCGTTCGGCGGGGTTCTTTCTCGGCCGTCCCGTCGTTCTCGACGTGACGGAACTTGCGATCGATCGCGCCCAGCTGAAGGACCTTCTGGCCGAACTGCGCACGCGCAATGTGAGCGTGATGGGGATTGAAGGCGGCCGGCCGTCGCTGATCGAGCCGGGCATGCCGCCGGCGCTGAAGGGTGGCCGCCCGGCGCCGGACTTTACCGTCGAGACCAGCGCGCCCGTCGAGGCACCGCCCGTCGAACCGCAGAAGTCGGAGGAGCCGGCCGTCACGCGTCAGGCGCTGCAGTCGCTCATCATCCGCGAGCCCGTGCGATCGGGACAGTCGATCACGTTCGCCGAGGGCGATGTAACCGTGATCGGCTCGGTGGCCTCGGGCGCGGAAGTGATCGCCGGCGGTTCCATTCACATCTATGGCGCCCTGCGCGGGCGCGCCATGGCCGGCTCGCTCGGCAATGCATCCGCGCGCATTTTCTGCCGCAAGCTGGAGGCCGAACTCGTCGCCATCGACGGGATCTACAAGATGGCCGAGGACATGGCGCCCGAGCTTCGCGGACAAGCCGTACAATGGTGGCTCGACGACGAGACGCTGAAGGCAGACAAACTCAATTGAGCCCGAGGGCCAGGAACAGGAGATGAAGATGGGGAAGGTAGTCGTCGTCACGTCGGGCAAGGGCGGGGTTGGCAAGACAACCTCGAGTGCCGCCCTCGGTGCAGCGCTGGCACAGCGCAACGAGAAGGTCGTCGTCGTGGACTTCGACGTCGGTCTGCGTAATCTCGATCTGGTGATGGGGGCCGAACGCCGGGTCGTCTACGACCTCGTCAACGTCATCCAGGGGGATGCCAAGCTGCAGCAGGCGCTGATCCGCGACAAGCGCCTCGACACGCTCTTCCTCCTGCCGGCCTCGCAGACACGCGACAAGGACAATCTGACGCCGGAGGGTGTCGAGCAGGTCATCAACGACCTGCGCCGCTATTTTGACTGGGTCATCTGCGACAGCCCCGCCGGCATCGAGCGCGGTGCGACGCTGGCCATGCGCCATGCCGACGTCGCCGTGGTCGTCACCAATCCGGAAGTCTCGTCGGTGCGCGATTCCGATCGTATCATCGGCCTGCTCGACGCCAAGACCGTCAAGGCCGAGCGCGGTGAGCGCATGGAAAAACACCTGCTCTTGACCCGCTACGACGCCGCCCGCGCCCAGCGCGGCGACATGCTGAAGGTCGATGACGTGCTCGAGATCCTGTCGATCCCGCTGCTCGGCATCATTCCGGAAAGCACGGATGTTCTCCGGGCCTCCAATATCGGTGCCCCTGTCACGCTGGCGGATGCGCGCTGCGCGCCGGCGCTCGCCTATTTCGACGCTGCACGCAGGCTGTGCGGCGAGGACCTGCCGATCGAAATTCCCGGCGAGAAGCGGGGGCTCTTCGGCAAGATTTTCGCGCGGAGGGCAGCATGAGCATCTTCAGCCTGTTCCGCAAACAGAAGTCGGCACCGACTGCGCGCGAGCGTCTGCAGGTGCTGCTCGCCCATGAACGCGCCTCGGCCGGTTCCGACCTCGTTGCCGTGCTGCGCGAGGAGATCCTCGCCGTGATCGCCCGCCATGTGCAGGTCGACGGCGACAAGGTTCATGTCACCATGGAGCGCGACAAGCATGTCTCGATCCTCGAGATCGAGGTCGAGATCCCGCTGGACGGCGTCCAACTGGCCGCCTGATCGAACAAAACAGGCCCCGTCTTCGCAACCGAAGACGGGGCCTTTTCCGTTTTACGGCAATCGGCTCTCGGGGAGATCAGCCCCGGTCTCGCGCCAACCATCAGCGGCCCTCGACGCCTGCGCCGGGTTTTACCGTCGTGTCCGACTTACGGTCGCGGTCAGATTGAGCGGATGGCGCCGCCATCGATGCGGACCTTGGTGCCGGTGACGTAGGAAGCGGCGTCGGAGGCGAGGAAGACGGCCACGGCCGCAAACTCTTCGGGGCGGCCGTAGCGACCGGCAGGGATGCTGGCGGCGGATTCTGCGGCAATGTCGGCGACGTTTCGACCGGTGCGGCCGGCGGCGGCGGCGTCAAGCTCATCGACCCTTTGCGTATGGATACGTCCCGGCAAAAGCACGTTGACGGTTACCCCATCGGCGGCCACTTCCGAGGCGAGCGTCTTGGACCAGCCGATCAGGGCCGAACGGATGCCGTTCGACAGCGCCAGACGGGGGATGGGCTGCTCGACCCCGGACGAGGCGATCGTCAGCACCCGGCCCCAGCGGCGCTCGCGCATGGCCGGAAGCAGCGTATTGGTCAGGTGGAAGACATTGGCCGCCATCGCCTCGAATTGACCGATCCAGTCGCTGCGTCGTGCATCGACCGCAGCCGCCGGTGGCGGTCCCCCGGTGTTGTTGACCAGGATATCGACGCCGCCCGAAGCAACGAGACGTGCGGCGGCCGCGTCAATGCTTGCGACATCCGTCAGATCAAGCGCAATCGGTTCCACCGTCCCGAAGCCTGCGGGAAGGGCGCCTGCCCATTCCTGAATGGCTGCGGTGTTGCGGGCCGCGGTATACACATGCACGCCCTCCGCGGCGAGAGCGCGGGCAATGGCGGCGCCGAGGCCGCGGCTTGCGCCAAGGACCAGCGCCTTCCTGTTATTCAGTCCAAGGTCCATCAGTTCAGTTCCTTCAGTCTCGCCTCTTGGCGTGCAATCAGCCGTTCGATCTCGGCGATGTCGTCGCGCGACAGGGCTCCGCCCGGTTTTCTCAGCGCCGCGCTGGCAATGGCACCGCGTCTTGCCATCACATATTTACGGATCGCGAGGCCAACGCCCGGCTGCTGTTCGTAGCGGGCCAGCGGCAGATAGGCGTCGAACAGGTCCTGCGCGCGCTCGGGTTCGCCGGCATTGTGATGATGCACCACATCCCGCATCATCTCGGGATAGGCAAAGCCGGTCATGGCGCCATCGGCGCCGCGGGCCATTTCCTCCGGCAGGAAGAGGCCACCATTGCCGCACAGGATGGAGATGCGTCGCGTCTTGCCGGCTTCGGAGAGCGCGCGCAGGGCAGTGATCTTCGCCAGTCCCGGCCAGTCCTCATGCTTGAGGCAGACGCAAGTCGGGATCTGGTCGAAGATCGTCTGGATGACGGAGACGGGGATGGTCACACTCGTGACCAGCGGGAAGTCCTGCAGCACGAAGGGCGTGTTGCCGATGAACTCCGCGGCCTGGCGGTAGTAGGTGACGATCTGCTGGTCGTTGCGCAGGCTGGACGGTGGAGCGATCATCACACCGGCTGCGCCGTCGTCCATGACCATGGTCGTCAAGGCCTGCATCTGGGCAAAGCCCGCCGCGGATACGCCCGCGACAACCGGCACACGACCATCGACCCGTTTCAGGATCCGGCGCACATAGGTCTGCGATTCCTCGATCGTCAGCTTCTGCGCCTCTCCCATCATGCCGAGCACGGTGAGGCCGGTCGCGCCGCGTTCGAGATAGAAATCGACCATGCGATCGGTGCTGTCGAGATCGAGTGCGCCCGTGTCGTCGAAGGGCGTGAGGGCGATCACATAGACGCCACGGGCGTCTTCGTTCAGTCGTGTCATGGCATCTGTTCCTGGTGTTTGGGATAGCGGGCCCGGCCGAAGAAGCCCTCGGGCTGGCCGATCATGGTCTGAAGCCCCATGCGCTCGACGAGCGCCTGCGCTTCGCGGTTGGCTTCGGCGAGAATTGCATCGGTGTCCGCGTGCAGGGGACGCCCGGCCTCGAGCAGCACCTCACCGTCGATCACCACCGTGTCGACGTCATTGCCATTGGCGAAGTAGGCGAGGCGGAAGGCCGGCATCTGGAAGGGCGCCAGATGCGGGCGCGCCATGTCGACAATGACGATGTCGGCCTTCTTGCCTGCTTCGAGCGAACCGATGTCTGCTTCGAGCCCCAGCGCCCGCGCCGCGTCGATCGTCACCATTTCCAGCGCCTTGCCAGGCGGCAGCACGGAGGGGTCGCGGAAATGCCTGCGGTGGTAGTGCATGCATTGCTGCATGTGGCGGAACATGTCGGACGAGCGGTCCGGGGCGGTGGCGTCGGAGCCGATGGCAACGACCGCACCGGCCTCGATCAGTTCGATGGCGGGGCAGCGGCCGAGGATCGAGGCGATCGCGCTCGGATTATGCGCGATCCGGGTGCCGGTATCGGCGACAATCCGGATCTCCTCGTCCGTGATATCGATGGCGTGGGACAGAAGCGCGTCCGGTCCGAGAATGCCCAGCTCACGGGCGCGCAGGATCGAGCCCTTCCAGTGACCGTCCTGGGTGAAGACGACGCCGGCCTCGCGCGAGAGATCGCGCACCGTGCGGGTCTGTGCGACGGCCATGCGATAGTCATTCGCCGACATCCGCTCGGCATGCTCGTTGCGCAGCACGGGGGTAAGAAGCGCGATGCGGATGCGCCCACGCCCGTGCCAGGTCTCCAGCAGTCTTCGGCTGACGAAGAACTGTTCCTCGAAGCTGACGGGACGACCGACGCGTTCGCCACTCTCCCAGTTGGCATAGGTGCGCGGATGCGGCGGCCGCGTCGGACCCACCGCCACGACGGAGCGCGTTCCAACCGAAGAGACACCCTCGCAATGGGCATTTCCATAGGCGACGTCGTCGGTGCGCATGATCGTATCGCCCCCGCCGAGCAGCGAGATGCCGGTCGTGACGCCGAAGCGCAGCCGCTCGAGGGCGGCGAGCCTGGCCTCGGCGTACCAGAACTCTGGCGTCGAGCCGACCGTGTAGGCGGCGTTGCAGATCGTCTCCCAGTGATCGTCCTGTTCCATGCCCATGGTCTTGATCAGGCCATGGCCGGCATGGGCATGCACGTCGATCATGCCGGGCATCACCACCTTGCCTGTGGCGTCGATCACGCGCCGAGCGGTGAAATGCCGGGCGATCTCTTCCGAGGTGGCGACCGCGACGATGCGGTCCGACGCGACCGCCACGGCCCCATGGTCGATGATGCGGCGGCCGGCGTCCATCGAGACGATCGTGCCGCCGGTGATGATCAGGTCTACCGGGTTCATCGCCTTTCCCCCAAGGCAAACGCCGGCAGCCGCGTCACGTCGAGCACGCCGTCATGGCGCATGCTCCAGTCGGGCCACGAGCCGGACAGACCCGTTACGCGCAAAGGATTGTAGAGGTAGAGCCAGGGCGGATCCGCCTGCAGAGCCCGATAGGCCATATGGTAGACGCCAGCGCGGGTGTCGTCATCGACGATGGAGCGGCCCTGATCCAGCAGGGTTTCCACCTCGGCATTGTGGAAGCCGAGCCACCAGGAGCCGGCCATGCGCGCATCGATCTTTTCGGCAAGGATGCGGAAGGTGCTCAAGGGGCTTGAATCGAAGACGCACATGTCGCGCACCTTCTTCAGCCGCACGCCATGGGCATAGGCTTCGCGGTCCTCGTGGCGATGCACATTAAAGCTCACGCCGACGGACGACAGCTGTTTCTCCACCGCTGCGGTCAAAGCCTCGGCTTCGTCGGGCAATCGGGTTGGGCAATCGACCTCGAGCACGAGGCCATCACCATGGCCGGCCTCGGTCAGCAGGCGTCGGGCTTCATCGAGATCCGGGCCGGAGATCTGCGAGGGCGCACTGCCGAAATGGACTGGGCTGACAAAGCCGGTCAAGGGTCGGGCGGCGCCTTGGACCACGCCGTCGATCAGCGCCTGCCGGTCGATGGCCAGGTTCAACGCCCGGCGTACGCGCGGATCGGCGAGCGGGCCGCGGGCGGCATTGAAAAGATAGATGATGGCGACCGGAACGAGCGACACCACACGCGTGTGATCCGCAGTCGCGGCGAGGGCCTGCGAGGCGCGAAAGTCGAGGCTGTTGGCCAGTTGGGCCTCTCCACTCAGCAGCATGTCCAGCCGTCGCGACGCATCGCGTTCCAGCCGGAAGCAAAGAGCCTTGTTTGCAGGAGGCGTCCCGTGCCAGCCGTCGAACCGCTCCAGGCGGATCTCGTGTTGCGGATCGTAACCGACGAGCCGATAGGGCCCGGTGCCGACCGGTCGCGTGGTATCGCCCGCCTCGAGCGCATCGAGACTGCTCGGGGCCACGACATAGCCGTAGACCAGGATGTCGAGCAGGTCGGCGATCGGCCGTGAGAGCGTAATGCGCAGGGTCAGCTGGTCCAACGCCTCGATCGAGGCGTCGCCGAGATACTGGTACCAGACGCCGGGTGCGCCGAGCGTATAGCCCTTGTCCGGCCGTGCCATGCGGGTCAGCGACAGGCGCACCGCTTCGGCGTCGCACACACTGCCGTCGTGGAAGGTCAGCCCGTCGCGCAGCGTAAACGTCCACTGCTTTGCATCGTCGCGCACCTCCCAGGAGCGGGCAAGGGCCGGCACATAGCCGCCATCCTTGCCGTAGCGGACCAGTCCGTCGAACAGGGCGTCGAACACGGCGAGCATGTCGTTGGCGTCGGTGCAGTCGTGTGGATCTTCCAGCGCCAGACGCGGCTGGGCGATGATGGCGGCGGCACTCATGAGAGGCTCCTGGTGTTCGAATGGGTGTCATGCAGGTGACAGGCGACCGAGCTGCCATCCGCTTGCGGCTTCAGAGCGGGGCGCTCTTTGGCGCAGCGGTCGAAGGCCATGGGGCAGCGAGTGCGGAAGCAACAGCCCGACGGCAGGCGAAGAGCGCTTGGCACTTCCCCGACGATCTCGATTTTCGGTTTCTCTACCGATTTGTCGATCGTTGGCGCCGCCGAAAGCAGAACCTGGGTATAGGGGTGTTTCGGCTGGCTGAAGAGTTGGTCGCGAGGCGCCGTCTCCACCATGAAGCCGAGATACATGACGCCGATCCTGTCGGCGATGTGGTCCACCACCGAGAGATCATGCGAGACGAAGAGATAGGAAAGCCCGAACTCGTCGCGCAGATCCATCATCAGGTTGAGAATCTGCGCCTGGATGGAGACATCGAGCGCGGAAACCGGTTCGTCGGCAATGATGAGCTTGGGTCGCACGGAAAGCGCGCGGGCAATGCCGATGCGCTGTCTCTGGCCGCCTGAGAACTGATGCGGGTAGCGGTTTGCCTGTTCGGCATTGAGCCCGACCCGGGCCAGCAGCGCAATCGCCTCTTCCTCGAGCCGCTTTCGGCTCTGCCGGCCCTCGGCCTGGGCGCGTCGCGGCTCGATCACGATGTCCTTGACCCGCTGCCGGGGATCGAGCGAGGCATAGGGATCCTGGAAGATCATCTGCAGCTTGCGCCGGATCGGGCGCATCTGACGGAAGCCGAGACGCGAGACGTCCTCGCCGTCGATACGGATTTCGCCGGCGGTCGGCTCGTAGATGCGGGCAATGGTCTTGGCGACGGTGGACTTGCCGCAACCGGATTCGCCGACCAGCGCCAGGACCTCGCCGGGAGCGATCGACAGGTCGACGCCGTTGACCGCCCGCAAAACCCCCTGCGGCGCGAGCAGGGGGGCCTTGCCGAATTGCAGCCGATCAAAGAACCCGCCGCCGACGGGGAAGGCCTTCACCAGGCCGCGGACGTCGAGAACGGGGGTGGTCATGCGCTTTGCTCCTCGAGCGGAAAGTGGCAGGCGGCGTCGAGCGAGGCGCGAACGGTGGCAAGCTCGGGCGTCTTTTCGGCGCACAGCGCCTGGGCTCGAAAACAGCGGTCGCGAAAGCTGCAGCCGATGCCCAGCTTGCGGATGTCCGGCACGGTGCCGGGGATCTGGCGCAGACGGTGCTGACGGTCGGTGATGCGGGGAATGCTGTCGAGCAGGCCGCGCGTATAGGGATGGGCGGGGCGGTTGATGATGTCTTCGGTTCGTCCGCGCTCGACCACCTTGCCGCAATAAAGGACAACGACGCGGTCGGCCATCTCGGAGACCACGGCCAGATCGTGGGTGACGAGGATCATGGCCGCACCGCGCTCGGTGATCTGGCGCCGCATCAGCTTGAGGATCTGCGCCTGCACGGTGACGTCGAGGGCGGTCGTCGGTTCATCGGCAATGATGAGGCGGGAGCCGGCGAGGAGGGCGATGGCGATCACGACACGCTGGCGCATGCCGCCGGAGAACTGGTGCGGATAGGCGTCGAGGCGGCTTGCCGCTTCGGAAATGCCGACCTCCTCGAGCATCCGGATGCAGCGGGCCCGGCGGGCCGCCTCGTCCAGATCGTTGTGGAGGCGCAGCATCTCGTCCATCTGGCGACCTACGGTGTAGACCGGGTTGAGCGAGGTCATGGGATCCTGGAAAACCATGGCGATGTCGCCGCCGCGAACGGCGCGCATTTCCTCCTCGCTCTTGCGGGCTAGATCCTCGCCAGCGAAGAGGATCTCGCCGGCCTCGATGCGGCCCGGCGGATCGATCAGCCGCAGGATGGAGAAGCCGATGACGGATTTCCCGCCGCCGGACTCGCCGACGAGGCCGATCACCTCGCCCTTCCTGACGTCGAAGCTGACGCCGTCGACGGCTTTCACCAATCCGCCGAAGGTGTGAAAATGGGTCTTCAGGCCGCGGATATCGAGCAGGGTGTCGGTCATGTTGCGTGCCTCCTCCATCAACGCAGTCGCGGATTGAGTTCGTCGCGCAGGAAATCGCCGAACAGGTTGATGCCGAAGACGAGGAACATGATGAACAGCCCCGGGAAGGCAGAGGTCCACCAGATACCCGAGAAGAGCACGTCGAATCCTTCCTTGACCAGAAGGCCCAGCGAGGGTTCGGTGATCGGGACGCCGACGCCGAGGAAGCTGAGCGATGCCTCGATCAGGATGAAGGAGCCGACCTGGATCGTCGAGACGACGATCAGCGGCGTCATGACGTTGGGCAGCACATGGCGCAGGATGATCTCGATATTGCCGAGACCGGCCACACGCGCCGCCTGGATGTATTCCTTCTGGATCTCGCTGAGCGTCGAGCCGCGCACCGTGCGAGCGTAGACGACCCAGCCGACGGCGGTGAGCGCGATCAGCACCATGCCGATACCGGTGCCGAAGGCCGACATCAGGAAGAGCGCGATCAGCATGGACGGGAAGGACAGCTGTATATCGGCGATGCGCATGATGATGCTGTCTACGATCCCGCCGTAATAGCCGGAGAGGAGGCCGAGTGCGGTGCCGATCACGCACGAGCAGAGCATTGCCGCGAGCCCGATGAAGGCGGAGATACGGGCGCCATAGACGATCGATGCGAGGACATCGCGGCCCTGTCCGTCGGTGCCGAGAAGATAGCGGCTATCGCCGCCTTCGAGCCAGACGGGTGGCTTGAAGCTGTCCATCAGCTCCAGCTGCGAGACGTCGTAAGGGTCCTGCGACACCAGCAGCGGACCGAAGATCGCGATCGCGGCGAAGAAGACGAGGAGGGCGCTGCCGAAGATCGCCGGCAGATTGCGGCGATAGTGATAGACGAATTCCGATGAGAGAAACCCGGTCATGACGCCCTCATTTGACGGTGATGCGCGGATCGATCAGCGTGTAGACGATGTCGACGATGAAGTTGATGGCCACGAAGATGAAGGCGGTGAGCATCAGGTAGACGACGATCACCGGGCGGTCGCCGCGATAGATGGAATCGATCAGAAGCTTGCCGGTGCCGGGCCAGGCGAAGATGGTTTCGGTGATGGTGGCGAAGGCAATCAGATCGCCCAGCTGCAGCCCGAAAATGGTGACCACCGGGATCAGCGCATTCTTCAGACCGTGCTTGAAAAGTATGTTTCGGCGCGACGCGCCCTTGGCGCGGGCAAAACGGATATAGTCCTGTCGCATGACCTCCATCATGCCTGCGCGGGTGATGCGCAGCATGATGGCGAGCGTGGCGAGCGCAAGCGTCAGCGCCGGCAGGATGATGTGAGACCAGCCGTCGGCGGTCAGAATGGACAGGCGCAGGCCGAGAATTTCGACCGTGTCGCCGCGTCCCGAGGACGGCAGCAGCTGGTGGCGCACCGAGAAGAAAAATATCAGCATCATGCCGACCCAGAAGCCGGGGAGCGAGATCCCGAGCAGAGACCCGGCCATGATGCCGCGCGAGGCGGGCTTGTTCGGATTGGCCCCGGCATAGACCCCGAGCGGCACTGCGACCACGGTTGCGATTGTGATGGCGACAAGGACCATCTCGACGGTGGCGGGCAGGCGCTCCAGGATGAGATCCATGGCGGGCTGCCGGAAGACATAGGACCGGCCGAAATCGCCCTGCAGCAGGTTGCTGAGGAAGATCCAGTACTGGCTGAGGAGGGACTGGTCGAGCCCGAGAAGCCTGCGGGCCTGCTCGATCTCGGCGGCCGTGGAATCGATCGGGATGACCATGAAGACAGGGTCGCCGGTAAAGCTCATCATCATGAAGACGATGACCGAAACGGCAAAGAGCACCAGCACCATCTGCAGGAGCCGCTTAATCGTATAGCCAAGCAAGACAGTGTTCCATCCTTGATCGCATCGCAGACTGAGGGTGCGCCGGCGCCGCCGGCACACCCCGTTGACGAAGGAAAAGCGGGGGCTATTCCTTGACGTCGATCTCGTAGGCCCACAGGAACTTGTCGGCGCGCGGCGTCATCTCGACATTGGTCTTGGCCGCGTACAGGTCCTGCTCATAGTGGATCGGGATCATCGGAATGTCCTGCATCAGGATCTTGGTGACCTCCTGCAGGTAGGCGTCGCGTTCCTCGAGCTTCGGCGTGGCGTCGGCCTTGTCGATCAGCTCATCGACCTTCGGGTTCGAGTAGGAGCCGCGGTTGACCTGGCCGTAGCCTTCCTTCTTGTCGCGCGAGTAGAACATCACGCTGTACATCGATCCACCGTCGCCCGAGGGAACGTCCCAGCCGCTCATGATCATGCTCGACTTGTCGCTCGGCACGCGGATGTAGCCGAAGAAGTTCGACTTCGGCATCAGGTTCAGCTTGAGGTCGATCTTGATCTTGCCGAGCATGGATGCAAGCGCCTGGGCGATCTGCTGATCGTTGACATAGCGGTTGTTGGTGGTGTCGAGGGTCACCGTGAAGCCGTCTGCATAGCCGGCTTCTGCCATCAGCTGTGCCGCCTTTTCCAGGTCGAAGGGATACATGTCGCGGAAGCTCGCCCCGTCGACATAGCCGGTGTGCGAGGCCGGCACATATTGCTCGGAAGGCGTCGACAGGCCGTTCATGATGATCTTGTTGATGGCGGCGACGTCGATCGCGCGCACCATGGCTTCGCGAACGCGACGATCGGTCATCGGGTTCTTGTCGAGCGGGATGGTCGGGCTCTTTTCGCGGTGGTCGATCGAGACGACGACGTTGAGCAGGCTCGGCTTGGTCATCACCTTGTAGCGGTCGTCGGCCTTGACGCGATCGACGTCGCGGACGTTCAGATCCTGGATCACATCGACTTCGCCGGTCAGAAGCGCTGCGGTGCGGGTTGCGCCATTGGTGATCGGACGGAAGGTCACCTCGTCGATCTTCGGGGCCCCGGCGTAATAGTCCGGGTTGGCGGCAAGCGTGATATGGTCTTCCTTGACCCATTCGACGAGCTTGTAGGGACCGGTGCCGACGGGCTTCAGGTCAAGCTGCTCGTCGCCGACTTCCTTGGCGTATTTCTCATTGAGAATGAGGACCGCGGCCAGATCGTTCGGCAGAACGGCGTAAGGGCGCGGGGTCTTGATCTCGACGGTGTAATCGTCGATCGCCTTGAAAGAGGCAATGTTTGCCCCGAGGTTCGCCATCAGCGACTTCTTCAGGCGGTCGAGGGTGAAGACCACGTCGGACGCCTTGAATTCCTCGCCGTTGTGGAACTTGACGCCCTTGCGCAGCTTGAAGACCCAGGTCGTGTCGTCTGTCAGGTCCCAGCTTTCCGCAAGGCCCGGGCCGAAGGCGAGGTCGGCATTGCGCCGGACCAGCGGGTCATAGATGTGGTAGAAGAGAATGTTGCTGGACAGCTCCTCGCCCGCCTGGGGATCGAGGTTGACCGCATCGGAGGTCAGGCCGACCGTCAGTTCCTTGGCGAAGGCCATGCCGCTCAAGGCGGTGGAGGCCAGGAAGACCGCGGCGGCGAAAACTGCGCTGCGGCCCGATTTCATGCGTAAATTCAGCATTTAAGTTCCCCTTTTTGATATGCCGATCCGTTTGCATGCAGAAGGTTCATCTCAGTGCGGTCTGCACCTCGATCTGGTAGCCCTCGGGATCCTCGAGCACGAAGGCGCGGATCCCCAGGGAAAGACTGTCCTTGGGCTCGGTGAGCGCCGCGACCTGATGGGCCGCGAGATAACGGTGCCAGGCATCGACGTCCGGGACGCGGATGCACAGCTGGACTGGCTTGACCGGATGGGCCCGGTGCATGCCGCGCGTCTCATCGACCAGGCCAACATAGGCATGGTCGGCAATGCGAAGGATCTTCGACCAGCCCTGGTCGATCTCCAGCGGAAAGCCCATCACCTCGGTGTAGAAGGCGAAGGCCTTCGGCAGATCGACATAGTAGAGAAAGGTGATCGCCTTCTCGACCTTGCCATTGTCCGGCCGTGCGGGTGCCGTCGTGTTCATGCTTTCCGTTTCTCCTCAAACCACTTGGAATTGCCCCTCGCCAGATAACGGCCGCTGCCCGGTGCATTGAGGACCGCGGTCCCGTCATAGGCGAGCCTGCCGGCGAGATAGGTGCCGACGACGCGGCCGGCGAAGCGGCGCCCGTCATAGGGGCTCCAGCGCAGGCCGTCCTCGGCCCGGCTGGCATCCCAGACGTGCTCGCCCTCGGCAAAAATTGTGATATCGGCATTCGCCCCGGCGACGAGGGCGCCTTTTCGCGGGGAGAGCCCGAAAAAGCGGGCAGGCCGTACGGCCAGATATTCCGCGGTCAGCCGTGCTGCATCGGCGCCCCGCTCGCGCGCGACCGTGAAGAAGGCGGGCAGCAACGTCTCCATGCCGGGCACGCCGGCCCCGGCATCGAAGATGCTGTCGGTGAACTTGTTGTCGATCGGCCAGCTGGAATGGTCCGAGCTGACGAAGGCGATGCGGCCCTCGACAAGCTCCTGCCAAAGGGCGTCGATCTGCCCGGGACGGATGGGCGGGTTGACCTTCATGCGCGCGCCCAGCTCCTCGCCGTCGCGATCCGGGTCGAACCAGAGATAGTGGACGCAGAGCTCACCGGTGGCGCGGAAGCCATCGCGGGCATAGTGGTCGACGAGGCGGAAGCCGCGCGGGCTGCTGATGTGCACGATATGGGCATGCGCACCGGCGCTGGCGGCGAGTTCCAGGAAATGCGCGGTCGATGCCATCTCGGCCGCCGGCGGACGGCTCGGCGAATGGGCGGCAATGCCGTTCCTGCCTTCGGCTCTCGCTCTGGCAACGCGGGCGCGAACGATTTCCTGGTCCTCGTTGTGCAGGCCGAGTGGAAGATCCGTGGAGGCGAGCGCTTCGAGCAGGTCCAGCGTAAGGGCGGCGTCGATCCGCGGAAACCGTGTCGGGCTGCTTTCGAAGGCCGAGATCTTGAAGGCGACGACGCCCCCTTCGGCAAGACTGGACACCTCGCCGAGCGGCTGGCCCGGCATGACCGTGCCATAGAGGGCGACGTCACAATGCGCATGACGCGTGACGGCATCGACCTTGCCCGCCAGATGCTCGGTTGTGCTGAGCGGCGCGGGATTGTCATAGGGCATATCGACGATGGTGGTCACGCCGCCGGCGATCGCCGAGCGCGTTGTCGGCTCGATGCCCGGAAGGCCGAGATAGCTTCCGGCATGCGTCTGACCATCGATGATGCCAGGGAAGACGTAAGCGTCTCCGGCATCATGGATCGCCAAGGCTTCCGGGGGCTTGCCCTCTCCGACCGAATGGATCGTCGATCCGCTAATCGCCACCCAGCCGTCTTCAAGCGTCGCCTGCGGCGTGACCACGCGGCCACGAATGATCAGGTCGATGGTCATGCGCGTCTCCTTGCGTAGCCAAGTTCGGCCTGCGTTGCGGCGAGAGCGACGCCGGCCTGCACGGGGTCGATGACCGGGATGCCGAGTTCGGCCTGCACGGCTGCGCGATAGGAGCCGAGCCCTGCGCAGCCGAGGATCACGACCTCCGCGCCGTCTTGATCGCGAAGGGTCGCGCCGATGCGGGTGACGGGCGTGATGGCGTCCGTCGCCACAAGTTCGGACACGGTCATGTCGATGGAGCGGTCGCCGGCGAGCCGGCCGTCGATCTTCAAGGCCTCCAGATAGCGGCGATGGCGCAGGATAGAGGACGGTCCCATGGACACGATGCCGAAGCCGGCGCCAAGGCTGAGCGCGGCGAGATAGGCAGCCTCGGCAATGCCGATGACCGGAATGTCGGTCGCGGCCCTGACGGCCGAAATGCCCGGGTCGGAGAAGCAGGCGATGACGATCGCGTCGGCGTCCGTGCGACCGGCGACATCGACCAACAAGGGCACGACCTCGGCGACATGCGCATCGGTCTCGATGCCCGGCGGGGCGGCTTCCAGTTCGATGCAGCGGATTTCGTGGCGGCTCGGCGAGAACACCTGAAGGCACACCTCCATGGAGCGCGTCACCGCCTTCGAGCTGTTCGGATTGATCACCAGAATTTTCGCCAAGAGCCCCTCCCGGAGGGGAGCGACCCCCTCAAGCCGTAATATTCATCGTAATATACTACAAAATATGTCATGTCAAAGCCACCTCGGCTTGCGCTGTCCCGGAAAGTGGAGGAGAAGGAAAAAAAGGGCCAAAACGCTGCTGCGCATGGCGCGCCGGAGGCAGGCCCGAAGATCAGGAGCTTGAGCCTTGCAGACACTCGTTCTCTCGACAGACCCGGTGGGTGGCCGCGCAAAGAAGATGTCGTTGACGGAAACCGCCTATGGCGCCTTGCGCGAGCGCGTGCTGTCCGGCGCCTTGCGGCCCGGCGCGGAGTTTTCCGAACTCGAGCTTGCGGATCAGCTGTCCATGAGCAAGACGCCGGTGCGCGAGGCGCTCGGAAGGCTGGTCGCGGAAGGTCTGATCGAGGCCTTTCCCCGGCGCGGCTACCGGGTAACGCCGGTTACTGTCAAAGACATCAACGACCTCTTCGCCATCCGCGCCATGACGGAAGGAACCGCAGCCTCGATGGCCGCACTCAACCTGACGTCGGCCGATCTGGACCGGCTGGAGATGTTGGCCGATGCCCGCTACGATCCATCCCAAGGTGAAAGCGTGCAGTCCTTCGTGAAAGCGAATCGTGACTTTCACATCGCCATTGCAGAAGGCGCCAACAATCCGCGCCTGCTGGCCCTGGTGGCGGCACATCTCGATGAATGCACGCGCCTGTTTTATCTCGGCGCGGTCAGCCGCGACGTTAATCCGGAGACCAGCAGCGACCACCGCAAGATCGTCGACGTTCTGCGCCTGCGCGATCCGGATCTGGCGCGGGCAGCCATGGTCGAGCACAGCGAGCACACGCTGCACGGTATACTGAAGGCTCTGATCTCAAGCGATACGACGGCACTGACGCTCTGATTCGCTCATCCGATGCTGCTTGCATGGCCGGCGGCGCGTGCCTGGCACCAATGCCTGACGGTTTGACAGGAAGCGGAAAACTTGCCAGCACTTTTGAGGGGCAAGAGGTGAAGCGAGATGACACGGCGAGGCGAAGCGCTGACGAGACTGGACGACGCGGCACGGGCCGGCTGGCTCTATTACGTTGCCGGGCGCACCCAGGATGAGATCGCCGCTACCATGGGGATCTCGCGCCAGAGCGCCCAGCGGCTGGTTTCGCTGGCTGTTGCCGAAAAGCTGATCAAGGTTCGTCTCGATCATCCCATCGCGGTCTGCATGGAGCTAGCCGAGGCGGTGAAGGCGAAATACGGGCTGAAGCGGGTCGAGGTGGTGCCGACCGATCCGGGCTCGGATTCGGCGACCGTCGGTGTCGCCGAGGCCGGCGCCGCCGAGCTCGAGCGCTGGCTGAAACAGCCGGACCCGCTGGTGATCGCCATGGGCACCGGCCGCACCTTGAGAGCCATGGTCGACCAGCTGCCGCCGATGGAGTGCCCGCAGCACAAGATCGTCTCGCTGACCGGCAATATCAGCCCGGACGGTTCGGCCGCCTATTTTAACGTCATCTATTCCATGGCCGACGCGGTGAAGGCGCCGCATTTTCCGATGCCGCTTCCCGTCATCGTCTCGTCCAGGGAGGAACGTGATCTGCTGCGACGCCAACCGCTGGTTGCCCCGACGATCGCGCTTGGCGAGCGTTCGCACGTCACCTTTGTCGGGATTGGCGAAATGGGCGCCCAGGCCCCCCTCCTGGTCGATGGTTTCCTGCGCCAGGACGAGATGGACGAGCTTCTGGCCGCCGGGGCCGCCGGCGAAATCTGCGGCTGGATCTATGGCGAGGACGGCAAGGCGCTCGATCACCCCGTCAACGAACGCGTGGCCTCCATCGCGATCCCCTCGCGAGAGGCCTCGGTCGTCTGCGGCGTGGCGCGCGGGCGGCGCAAGCTGCGCGCGATCCGGGCTGCCGCTCTCGGCGGCCACATCAACGCGCTGATCACCGACGAGGACTCGGCGCGTCATCTGCTCGCCTGCTGAGCAATTTCCCAGTTAAATTTTTGCAAGGCTGCTCAACGGTTTGGGCGGTCCTTTCGGCATTGCAACACCGTTTCCGCATTGACTTTCGACACGCTAATGTGAGTAATTGCCCACGAGCTAAGCAAATGCTCATTCTTTCTGGGAGGAAGACATGAAACTGAAGACACTTCTGCTGGGCGCGTGCTCGGCTCTCGCCCTTGCAGGGATAGCCTCGGCCGAGACGCTGACGATCGCGACCGTCAACAATGGCGACATGATCCGTATGCAGGGCCTCACCTCTGAGTTCACCGCGAAGAACCCGGACATCCAGGTCGAGTGGGTCACGCTCGAGGAAAACGTGCTGCGCGAGCGCGTGACGACCGATATCGCGACCAAGGGTGGACAGTACGACGTCATGACGATCGGCACCTATGAAGTGCCAATCTGGGCCAAGCAGGGCTGGCTGCTGCCGCTCGACAATCTCGGCGCCGATTATGATGTGGACGATCTGCTCCCGGCTATCCGATCGGGCCTGACCGGCGATGACGGCAAGCTTTACGCCGCGCCGTTCTACGGCGAGAGCTCGATGGTCATGTACCGCAAGGACCTGATGGAGAAGGCGGGGCTCACCATGCCCGACGCGCCGACCTGGGAGTTCATCAATGACGCGGCCCGCAAGATGACCGACCGCGCCGCCGGGATCAACGGTATCTGCCTGCGCGGCAAGGCCGGCTGGGGCGAGAACATGGCCTTCCTGACGGCCACCTCCAACGCCTTCGGCGCCCGATGGTTCGATGAGAACTGGAAGCCGCAGTTCGACCAGCCGGAATGGAAGAACACGCTCGACATGTATGTGAAGCTGATGAACGATGCCGGCCCGCAGGGCGCCTCGTCGAACGGCTTCAACGAAAACCTGGCGCTGTTCCAACAGGGCAAGTGCGGCATGTGGATCGATGCCACGGTGGCGGCTTCCTTCGTCACCAACCCGAAGGACTCGACCGTCGCCGACAAGGTCGGTTTTGCGCTCGCTCCCGACACCGGGCTTGGCAAGCGCGGCAACTGGCTCTGGGCCTGGAACCTCGCCGTTCCGGCGGGTTCGCAGAAGGCCGATGCCGCGCAGAAGTTCATCGCCTGGGCGACCGGCAAGGACTATGCGAACCTCGTCGCATCCAAGGAAGGCTGGGCCAATGTTCCCCCGGGCACGCGCACCTCGCTCTACGAGAACCCGGAATACCAGAAGGCGGCGCCGTTTGCGAAGATGACGCTGGATTCGATCAACGCGGCCGATCCCAAGAACCCGACGGTGAAGCCGGTGCCCTATGTCGGCGTGCAGTTCGTCGCCATCCCCGAGTTCCAGGGGCTCGGCACCACGGTCGGTCAGCTGTTCTCGGCAGCGCTTGCCGGCCAGATGACGGTCGACGATGCGCTGGCCCAGGCCCAGCAGGCCGCCGAGCGCGAAATGACCCGCGCCGGCTATATCAAGTAAGCTCCCTCCCGCGCATGCGCCGCCCGGATTTCGGTCCGGGCGGTGTCCTTCGCCGCTTCGACGGCGTGACCGGCGCTTGAGGGGACGGCCGCAGCGACGGCACAGCCTACAAGCTCGGGATCAACGGGCCTTCTCGCCGGCCGCAACGCTTGTCCGGCACCAACGATTGGGATCGCACCATGGCTACGCAAAACACCCGGACGCTTGCCCGCCTGATGATGGCGCCTTCGGTCGGATTGCTGCTGATCTGGATGATCGTGCCGCTCGCCATGACGCTCTGGTTCTCGTTCCAGAACTACAATCTGCTCAACCCCGCCAATGTCAGTTTCGGCGGACTGTTCAACTACCGTTTCTTCTACACCGATCCGGCCTTTTTCCAGTCGATCTGGAATACGCTGCTGATCGTCGGTGGTGTGCTTTTCATCACCATTGTCGGCGGTATCGCCATCGCGCTTCTGCTCGACCAGCCGATCTTCGGGCAGGGGCTGGTGCGGATCATGATCATCTCACCCTTCTTCGTCATGCCGCCGGTTGCGGCGCTGGTGTGGAAGAACATGATCATGCATCCCGGCTACGGCGTGCTCGCCGATATCAACCGGGCACTCGGCCTTCAGCCGGTTGACTGGTTCGCCCAGTACCCGCTGTTTTCGATCATCGTCATCGTCGCCTGGCAATGGTTGCCGTTTGCCACGCTGATCCTGCTCACCGCCCTGCAGTCGCTCGACGGCGAGCAAAAGGAAGCGGCCGAGATGGATGGCGCCGGTTTCATCGACCAGTTCATCTATCTCGTCCTGCCGCATCTCGCCCGGGCGATCACGGTCGTGATCCTCATCCAGACCATCTTCCTGCTCGGGGTCTATGCCGAGATCCTCGTCACCACCAATGGCGGTCCGGGCTATGCCTCCACCAATCTCGCCTTCCTGATCTATCGCACCGCGCTTCTGGGCTACGACGTCGGCGGTGCATCGGCGGGGGGCATCATCGCGGTCATTCTCGCCAATATCGTCGCCTTCTTCCTGATGCGGGCGGTCGGCCGGAACCTGGATCGCTGAGGAGACAAGATCATGGCACGTGCAGTCAGTTCCCGCCGCAGGATCGCGCTTACCGCCCTGGCCTGGGCCGTGGCCTTGGTGATCTTTTTCCCGATCCTCTACACGATCATCACCAGCATCAAGACCGAGACGGAGGCGATCCAGGGCTTCGACCTGCTCCCGTCCTTCACCCTCGAAAACTATGTGACGGTGCAGACGCAGCGCGACTATTTCAAGCCGTTCATGAACTCGGTGGTGATTTCGGTCGGCTCCACGCTCCTGGCGCTGCTGGTTGCCATTCCGGCCGCCTGGGCCATGGCGTTTTCGCCGGCCAGGCGCACCAAGGACATCCTGATGTGGATGCTTTCCACGAAGATGATGCCGGCGGTCGCCGTGCTCGTGCCGATCTATCTCATGTTCCGCGACTTCGGTCTGCTCGACACCCGTATCGGCCTGACCGTCATGCTGATGCTGATCAACCTGCCGATCGTCGTGTGGATGCTCTACACTTACTTCCGCGAGATCCCGGGCGAGATCCTCGAAGCGGCCCGCATGGACGGTGCCTCGCTGATGAACGAGATCGTCCATGTGCTCACGCCGATGGCGGTGCCCGGCATTGCCTCGACCATGCTGCTCAACGTCATTCTCGCCTGGAACGAGTCCTTCTGGACGATTCGGCTGACCACGACGAACGCGGCACCGCTCACTGCCTTCATCGCTTCATTCTCCAGCCCGCAGGGTCTCTTCTGGGCCAAGCTCTCGGCGGCCTCGACGCTCGCGATTGCCCCGATCGTCATCCTCGGCTGGTTCAGCCAGAAACAATTGGTCCGCGGCCTGACCTTCGGCGCCGTCAAGTAAGGAACAAAGACCATGGGCAGCATCAAGCTCGAAAACGTCTCCAAGACCTTTGGCGAGGTCACCGTCATTCCTTCGATCGACCTGGAGATCAACAATGGCGAATTCGCCGTCTTCGTCGGACCGTCCGGTTGCGGAAAGTCCACTCTGCTGCGGCTGATCGCGGGCCTTGAGGACGTGTCCGGCGGACGCATCCTGATCGACGGGGTCGATGCCACGCACAAGGCGCCGTCGCAGCGGGGGCTCGCCATGGTGTTCCAGTCCTACGCGCTCTATCCGCACATGAGTGTGCGCTCCAATATCGGCTTTCCGCTGAAGATGGCCAAGGTCGACAAGGCGGAGATCGATCGCAAGGTCGAGGAGGCGGCGAGGATCCTCAATCTGACCGACTATCTCGAGCGCAAACCGCGCAACCTGTCCGGCGGCCAGCGCCAGCGGGTCGCCATCGGACGCGCCATCGTGCGGTCGCCGGAATGCTTCCTGTTCGACGAGCCGTTGTCGAACCTCGATGCGGCGCTGCGCGTCAACATGCGGCTGGAAATCTCCGAGCTGCACCAGAAGCTGGGCGCGACCTCGATTTATGTCACCCACGACCAGGTCGAGGCGATGACCATGGCCGACAAGATCGTCGTCTTGAACAAGGGCCGGATCGAACAGGTCGGCTCGCCGCTCGAACTCTATCGCACTCCGGCCAACCTCTTCCTCGCCGGCTTCATCGGCTCGCCGAGGATGAACCTCATCGGTGGCCGGGTGGCGCAGGAAAAGGGCGCTCATACGATCGGCATCCGCCCTGAACATGTGACGCTCTCGACCACCGAGGGCGCCTGGAGGGGCCGCGTCACCGTCGCTGAGCATCTCGGCTCCGACACCTTCCTGCATGTCGATGTCGAAGACGTGGGCAGCGTGACCGCCAGGGTCAGCGGCGAGATGCCGGTGCATCACGGTGATACGGTCTACATCACCCCCGATCCTGCCCGCCTGCACCGCTTCAACGAGCGGGGGCTTGCGCAATGACCGGACGTCTTGAAGGCAAGTCGGCCATCATCACGGGCGCTGCGCGCGGGATCGGCAAGGCCTTTGCCGAGGCCTATGTGCGCGAGGGTGCCCGGGTTGCCATTGCCGACATCGATCTGGAACGCGCCCGCGCAACCGCCGCCGAGATCGGCCCGGCGGCCTATGCCGTCCGGCTCGACGTCACCGACCAGGCCTCGATCGATGCGGCGGTCAAAGCCGTCGAGGAGACGGCCGGCGGGATCGACATACTGATCAACAATGCCGCCTTGTTCGACCTGGCGCCGATCGTCGAGATCACCCGCCAGAGCTATGATCGGCTGTTTGCGATCAATGTCGCAGGCTCCCTCTTCATGCTGCAGGCGGTCGCAAAATCGATGATCGCCCGCGGCAAGGGCGGCAAGATCATCAACATGGCAAGCCAGGCCGGCCGGCGGGGCGAAGCCCTCGTGGCCGTCTATTGCGCCACCAAGGCCGCGATCATCTCGCTCACCCAGTCTGCGGGGCTCGACCTCATCAAGCACGGCATCAATGTCAACGCGATCGCCCCCGGCGTGGTCGACGGCGAGCACTGGGACGGCGTCGATGCGCTGTTTGCCCGCTACGAGAACCTTCCCTTGGGCGAGAAGAAGCGGCAGGTCGGCGAGGCCGTGCCTTTCGGCCGCATGGGCACTTCGCAAGACCTAACGGGAATGGCGATTTTCCTCGCCACCCCGGAGGCCGATTACATCGTCGCCCAGACCTACAACGTCGACGGCGGCAACTGGATGAGCTGACGGTCGCGCACGCGACGGTCCGGCTTTACCAATCGAGGACAATGACATGACCCGCAAGCTTTCCCTGGCCAGCCTGCCCGAAATCGCGACAAGGGCCGCGGTGCCGTCCTATCGCCGCGACCAGCTCACACCGGGCATCCTGCATTTCGGCGTCGGCAATTTTCACCGGGCGCACCAGGCGATCTATCTGCATGAGCTGTTCAATCTCGGCCGCGACCTCGACTTTGCCATCGTCGGGGCCGGGGTGATGCCGTCCGACCGGTTGATGAAGGAAAAGCTGGCCGCGCAGGACTATCTCACCACGGTGGTAGAGCAGGACAACAATCGCAGTGCTGCCACCGTGACCGGTCCGATGATCGACATTCTCACGGCGCCGGACGACGGCGCCATCATAGCCGCCCTAGCGGACCCGGCGATCCGCATTGTCTCGCTTACGATCACCGAGGGCGGCTATTTTATCGACCCGGCAACGGGTGCCTTTGACCCGACCCACCCGGCGATGGTTGCCGACGCGGCCGATCCGGCCCATCCGAAAACCGTCTTCGGTCTGATCATCGCCGGCCTTCGGGCGCGTCGCGAGGCCGGCATTGCGCCGTTCACCGTCATGTGCTGCGACAACATCCCCGGCAATGGCGAGGTGACGGAGTCGACTGTCACGGGTCTCGCCCGGCTGTCCGATCCCGATTTCGCCCACTGGATCCACAAAAACGTCGCCTTCCCGAACTCCATGGTCGACCGCATTACGCCGGCGACCGGCGAGCGGGAGATTACGCTGACCCGCGACACCTATGGCATCGAGGACGGATGGCCGGTGTTCTGCGAGGAGTTCAAGCAATGGGTGATGGAGGATAAGTTTCCGCTTGGCCGTCCGGCGCTCGAGGCCGTCGGCGTCACCTTCGTCGAGGACGTCGCCCCGTATGAACTGATGAAGCTGCGGATTCTCAATGGGGGGCATGCGGCAATCGCTTATCCGGCCGCGCTCATGGACATTCATTTTGTCCATGAGGCGATGGAGAACCCGCTGATCCGCGCTTTCCTCGCCAAGCTGGAAAAGGAAGAAATCATTCCGATCGTGCCGCCGGTGCCGGACACCAGCCTCGATGCCTATTTCAACCTGATCGAGCGGCGGTTCGCCAATCCGAAGATCGGCGATACCATTCCGCGGCTCGCCCAGGACGGTTCAAACCGCCAACCGAAGTTCATCCTGCCCTCTACGGCCGACCGGCTGGCCAGGGGGCTGGACGTAGTGGGTCTCGCGCTGGTGTCGGCGCTGTGGTGCCGCTACTTCGAGGGACATACGGACAGCGGCAAGGCGATCGTGTTCAACGATGCCAGTGCCGACAGACTGAAGGCCGCGGCGCTCAGCGCAAAGGTGGATCCGCTTGCATTTCTGGCGCTATCCGACATCTTCGGGAGCGTCGGCACCGATCCCCTGTTCCGCGAGCGGTTCTCCACCGCGCTAAGATCTCTGTACGAGGCCGGCACCGCCGAAACGCTCAAGCGGTATCTGGAAGGACGATTGCTCTGAACGAACCGATCTCTCATCCCGAAGATGCGGCACGACCGCTGGTGATCTTCGATTGCGACGGCGTGCTGGTGGACAGTGAACCGATCTCGCTGGCCGTTCTCATGGACATGCTGGCGGGTGCGGGTATCTCGATTGGGCTGGAGGAAGCGTCCTCGCTCTTCCTGGGGCGAAGTCTCGCCTCGATGGTCAGAACCGCCGAGGCGGAATATGGGCTTGCGATCGACGAGGCCTTTCTCGCCGAGATGCGTGGCAGGCTCTATGCCCGTTTCCGCGCCGAACTGCGGCCCACGCCGGGTGTCGTTACGGCTCTCGAGGCGCTGGAGGCCGCCGGGATCGAGTGGTGCGTTGCCTCCTCTTCGCAGCCGGAGCGGATCGTCCTGTCGTTGACGGTTACCGGGATCCGGACGCGTTTCGACCCTCGAATCTTCTCCGCATCCATGGTCGAACGGGGCAAGCCGGCGCCGGACCTCTTTCTTCACGCCGCAGCCGCCATGGGGCGTGCGCCGGCGGAATGCGTGGTGATCGAGGACAGTCCGGCCGGCATCATGGCGGCGCGGGCGGCCGGCATGCGTGTCCTTGCCTATACCGGCGGATCCCATACGGGCCTTGCCGATTACCAGGAGGAACTGGAGCGGCTGAAACCGGAAACGCGGTTTGACGCCATGGCCGATTTGCTTCACCTTGTGCTCCCGGCCGGGAGACCGAGAGACAATCCTGATGCATGACTACATCATCGCGGTGGACGTTGGGACCGGCAGCGTGCGTGCCGGCCTGTTTGATCTGGCCGGGACGCAAATCGCCCGCGACGTCGTGCCGATTTCGCTCGTCCAGCCGAAGGAACGCCATCTCGAACAGGACAGCGAGGAAATCTGGGCCGCCGTTTGCCGCGCCGTGCGCTCGGTGATCGAGAAGGCGAATGTCAGACCGGAGGCGGTTCGCGCCCTCGGCTTCGATGCGACCTGCTCGCTGGTGGTGCGTGACAGGGAAGGGCGGCCGCTGTCGGTTTCGACCACGGGACGCCTGAACCTCGACACTCTTCTGTGGATGGACCACCGCGCGGTCCGGCAGGCGGAGCGGTGCAACCGGACCGGCGATCCGCTGCTCGATCGTTTCGGAGGCCGGCTTTCGGCGGAGATGCAGCTGCCCAAGCTGCTCTGGCTGAAGGAAGAGATGCCGGACACCTGGCAGAAGGCGGGCCTGATCTTCGACCTTTCCGACTATCTCACCTGGCGCGCCACGGGGTCTACCCTGCGGGGGCACTCCCCGATGGCGGCCAAGTGGGGCTTTGCGCCGGAAGCCCCGGGCGCGGCGCCTTCCGATTTTCTGGCGCTGGTCGGGCTCAACGACGTCGCCGCACGCGCGGGACTGCCGCAGACCACGCTCAAGGCGACGCAGCCCGTCGGGGCTCTTTCCGCCGCGGCGGCCGGCGAACTCGGACTGACCCCTTCCTGCCTCGTGGCGCCGGGCCTGATCGATGCCTATGCCGGCACGATCGCCCTGTTCAGCCTTCCGGATGTCCTGTCCGGCGACCGGCTGGAGACGCATCTGGCGCTGATTGCCGGGACCTCGAGCTGCGTGGTGCAACTCACACGCCAGAGCGTCCAGGCCGAGGGCTGCTGGGGCGCTTTCCGTGATGTGGCGATTGCCGATCTCTGGCTGACGGAGGCCGGCCAGTCGGCGTCGGGCGCCCTGCTTGACCATATCCTGCAGATCCATCCGGCTGGCGGCGAACCGAGCCGGGCCCGCCATGCCGCCATTCTCAATCATGTCGCTGAACGGATCGAGCGCGAGGCACCGGGCTACGGGCTGCCAATCCATGTCTTGCCGGATTTTCACGGGACCCGCTCGCCGACCACCGACCCGGATCTTACGGGCACCATTGCCGGCATGACGCTCGATCGCAGCTTCGACGGTCTGTGCCGGCTCTACTGGCGGACCTGCGTAGCACTTGCCTGCGGCATCCGCCACATCATCGCGCACATGCCGGGCGAACCGGGTCGCGTGCGCTCGCTGGCAATGGCCGGCGGCTTTTCCAACCACCCGCTGATCCCGCAGCTCTACGCGGATGTGCTGGACTGCGCGGTGCTGACACCCGTCGACCAGGATGCCGTACTGCTTGGCACGGCGCAGCACGCTGCCGTCAGCGCTGGCGTCTTTGCCGACATGGCAAAGGCGGGAGCCGCCATGGCGATGCGCATGCAGTCGGTCAGCCCCAATCCGTCGCTGCGGAATTTCTACGAGCGGGACTATGCGGCGCTGGTCACCATGATGCGTCATCGCGCCGAACTCTCGCTGCTGCAGGAGGCCGGGCGATAGCCGGCGGCCCGGCGTTCGCCGGGGAGCTCAGAGCGACAAGGCGGTCGCCGGCCGTCCGAGACGAAGGGCTTTGCCATCGACGGTCAGCAGGTCGACGGCCACATCCGTTTGGCCTTTCAGCACGCTTTCGATCCGCTCCGCCTCCATGAGGCTGAAGGCGGTCGAATAGGCGTCGGCCCGCGTCGCATCGGCCGCAATCACGCTGAGCCGCCGGTAACGCGGCGGTACGCTGCCCTGACGAGGGTCGAGGATATGGCTGAAGCGGCCGGCGGCGTCGAAGAGAAAGCCGGAGAAGGCGGAGGTGGCAATGGCTCTGTCGACCAGCGGGATCACCGTTTCGCCCTGGCGGTCCGCCTGGGTTTCGGCGATGCCGATCATCCAGGGGCGGCCGTTCGGCTGCGAGCCAAGTGCGCGACTTTCCCCCATGTCGATTAGGCTCTTGTCCATGCCGCTGGCGCGCAGCAGCGCCACAACGCGATCCGTGACATAGCCTTGGGCGATGCCGTTCAGCGTCAGCGCCATGTCGGGTCGGGCAAAGGCGATGCGGTCGGCGTTGAACCGTACCGCGTCGAAGTCGACGTGCGCCCGCGCTTGTTCGACGGCATCCTGTGCGGGGCCGCCGGCGGTGGCACCGGCTTTTTTGAAGTGGTGGGCGTAAAGGGCAAAGAGGGGCTGGACCGTCGGATCGAAGGCCCCGCCTGTCGTCTCATGGGCGCTTCGGCTCGCGGCGAGGACATCGACCAATTCCGGCGGTGGTGCCGCAAGCGCACCGCTGCGGTTGAGTTCGCACAGCGCCGAGGTCTCGCGGTAGAGGCTCAATATGCCTTCAAGTCTTTCCACCTCAGCGACGACGCGGCGGACAAGCGCCTCCGCCTCAAAGCGATCCGGGTGGTTGAGTATCAGTGTAGCCGGCGCCCCGAGCGCCTGACCGTGCCACACCACGGGCGCCGATGCGGCAACGGCGCGGCCGGCCGTCGACACGAGAGGAAGGCCGGCGGCCGCGGCCATGATGGTCAGGGCGCGCCGGCGGGTGATGGGGTCAGCCATGATCGTTCTCCTTTGCATCTTCGCCCGTCGATTGAGGGTCTTGGGAGGAACCATCGAGCCCCGGCGCATCGCCTGAACCAAGAATATAGTCCTGGGGCATGTCATCGAACGTCACGAGGCGGCCGCCGTTCTTGTCGGCAAAGGCCTTTGCGTCGGCCTCGCTGGAGAAGGGCACGGCTTCCTGCGTGCCCATGCCGCCGCGCCGCTTGCTCTCGATGACGAAGACGGCCTTGCGGGCATCGATCCAGTTATCCGCCCCCGGCGCCTCCCAACTTGTCGCCTTGCCCATGTCGGACACATAGATCGCGGCGATGTCGCGCGGCTCTTCCGGTAGCATGGTGAAGGCGAGCGCGTCGCGCGCCGAGGAGAACCAGATGGCCTCGGGGATCTGCTCGAGAATGATCTGCCCCTTGGGGCCGGCATGTTCCAGCACGTTCATGCCGCAATAGCGGCCCATGGCCTCTTCGGTGAGAGCGAAAGGCGGGGGCATGGCCGCTTCGTCTCCGTCGCTGCAGGCAGAAAGCAGGAGCGTGGCGGCAAACGCGCCCATGGCGATGGAAAGTCTCATACTTCCCTCCTTGAAAAGACGATGGTGGCACACGCGAGCGGAAGCGCGGTCCAGAGCAGAAGCGCGGTAACGAGAACGGGGGGCGTAAGGCCGCTATGGGCGGCAACGCCACCCATGCCCGAGAGCGCACCGGCATTGCCCGCGCCGAGGTTCAGCAGCCGGTAGACATCGGTCGGATTGGCGAGGAGCAGCAGGTCCAGGAGGAGGGCGGGGACGGCATGGCCCTTGGCCGCCACCAGCCCACCGAGCAGGGCCATGTCATAGATCAGGACAAAGAACAGCCAGATGCCGATGGCGATACCGCCGGCCGTGCTGCGTTCGCCGACGAGGGTGCTTGCCAGGTAGCCGATGGCGAGAAAGACGGCGCCGAGCAGGATGGACGAGACGATCATGGCGGCGAAGGCGCCCCAGCTTTCGAGCGCTATATCGCTGCCGGCGACCGCGAGTGCGCCCGCGGCCGCGCCGTAGCCGAACAGCGTCGCAAAGCCGAGAATGGCCAGATGGCCGAGGAACTTGCCGAAGATCACCTCGCTGCGGCCGAGCGGATAGCTGAGCAGCAGAAGCATGGTGCCGCGCTCACTCTCGCCGACGATGGCGTCGTGCGACAGGAGAAGGGCGATCAGCGGCACCAAAAAGATGGTGAGGCTGGACAGGCTGACAATGACCACGTCCAGACGGTTGACGCCGACATTGCCGGTCGGTGCGCTGCCGAGGAAAGAGAGCGTGAGGGCAAGTGCCGCCAAGAGAAGCGTGGTTGCCAGCACCCAGCGATTGCGCAGGCCCTCCTGGATCTCCTTGCGGGCAATGATCAGAATATTGGTCATGTCGGCGACTGCCCTTCAAGGAAATGCGCATAAAGCTCATCGAGCGTCGGCTCGACAACCGAGAGAGACGACAGCCGCGACGGATCGGCGGTCATGTTGTGCAGCAGGCGGATCTTGTCGTCCGGCGTTACCTCCGCTTCGAAGGCTCCGCTCGGCGTTCGCCGCCAGTGAATGCCGCCCTCTGTCCAGCCAGGGCTCGAGGCCGCATCCGTGAGCGTCACGCCGATGCGGGTAGGAAGCCGAGCAATGTGGCGTAGCTCGTCAAGCGTTCCGTCGGCGATGGTCAGGCCGCGATTGACGATGACGACACGGTCGGCCCGGTTCTCGAGTTCGGTCAGTGCGTGCGAGGACAGAAGCACGGTCGCGCCGGACGATTTGAGTTGGGTGATCAGGTCGTAAAAGCTGCGGCGCAGCGCCGGATCCAGCCCGCTGGTGGGCTCGTCGAGCAGCAGCACGCGCGGTTCGCCGAGCAGCGCCTGGGCCAGGCCGAGACGCTGGCGCATACCCTTCGAATAGGTCCTGACCGGACGGTCGGCGGCTTCCTCGGCAAGTCCGACGCGTTCAAACAGCGCGTCCGTCGAGCCAAGTGTCACGCGCTTCAGGCGTGCATAGAAGGCCAGGGTCTCGCGCCCGGTGAGTGCCATGTGGAAGGAAACGCTCTCGGGCAGGTAACCGAGACGCTGACGGACGTGAAAGTCGCCGCGGGCCGGGTCCTCGCCGAGCACGCTGACGGTGCCGTTCGTCGGCCGGATCAGTCCGAGCATGAGCTTGATCAGGGTCGTCTTGCCGGCGCCGTTGTGACCGACCAGCGCGATGGTCTCGCCGGCATTGAGGGTGAAGGTGACGTCCCGGACGGCATGAACCGTGCCATAACGTTTGGAGACGCCACTGGCGCTGACGGTCACGGTCATTGGATCACCTTGCTTTCCATGGCCGGCGCCATCAGCGGATGGCTGTCGACCACGCCGCCGGGCAGGAGGGCCGGGAACTGGGCCTGGGCCCAGCGGATGACCTGGACCGCCGGGCTCGACATCAGGATCTTCGCCTGAGGCGAAGTCCACAGCACTTGGTCGATCAGGTCATTGGGGCGATAGGGATTGTCGGCAATGCCGTCGCCGTTGAGATCGAAGGCGGGGTTGTCACTCCAATAGTTGCCACGACCCTCATTCGACCAGTCGAGATAGCGCGTTCCGACATATTTGACCTGGTTGCGGTTGTTGATGAAGGCGTTGCCGCTCATCCGGTTGCCTTCCGATCCTGCGGTGAAGTGGATGCCGATGGCGCAGTTCTCGAAGCTGTTGTCCATGAACCGGTTGCGGTTGGCATTGTAGATGAAGACGCACTTTTCCGGCCCGAGGCGCTGGTCGCCGAGGACGGTCGCGCCTGTGCCATCGGAGGCAGGAACGCTGTGCTCGCCGGTCTGCTGCCCGGCCGAAAGCCAGCGGTCGATCGGCTGCATGCGCCCGCGAACGACATTGCCGCTGATCTGCGAGCCATTGGCGGCGTTGAGGAGCAGCCCGTGGTCGCGGTCGCCGTCGGAGACGTTGCCGGTGATCTTCAGCCGGTTGGAATACATGATCGCGTAACCGACCGAGTTGCCGGTCGACACGTTGTCGGAGATCTCGCTGTCATTGGTGTACATGTAGTGGATGGCAAAGCGCAGGTCGCTGAAGCGGTTGCCGCTGAATACATTGTTCTTGCTGGCCGTCGTGGCGACCCCGTCGCGGCCGAAACGAATGTTGTTGCCGATGACCTTGGCCCCTGGCGCGTTCCAGATGGTGATGCCGCTGCCGGCTTCGCTCATGCGGCCGGATTTCAGGCCGATCACCGTGTTGTTGCGCGCGACGGAGTTCTTTGCGCCGTAAAGATAGATGCCGAACATGTTGTCGGTGACGGTGTTGTTCTCGATGATCGCGCCGGTCGCCTCCTGCGCGGCGTAAATGCCGGAATCGCGGAAGGTGAGATCGCGGCCCGAGCCGGTGACCGTCAGCCCGCGAACGGTCACGCCGGACGAGGCGATGGTGACGACGCTGCCCTTGCCATTGCCGAAGACGGTTGCTCCCTTCTCACCGGCGAGCACCAGCGGCTTGTCGATGGTGACCGGTCCCCGGTGGTCTCCGGACGAAAGGACGAGGACATCGCCTGCGGTTGCCTGTGAGATCACGGCTTGCAAAGGGGTCTCGCTCGGCGAAACAAAGTGCTCCGCCGCCCGGCCCATGGCTGGAGTGGCGGCCACGAAGGCCGCCACTCCAAGTCGTGTCGTCGCCTGACGAAGGTTCATCATGCCGCCTTCGGTTCGACGAACATGCGGCCCTTCATCTCCATGTGCATGGCATGGCAGAACCACGAGCAATAATACCACCAGACACCGGGCTTCTTGGCCTTGAAGGTGACCGAGGCGGTGGCTTGCGGCGGAACCTCCATGTTGATGCCATAGTTGATGATGGCAAAGCCGTGGGTCAGGTCTTCCACTTCATCGATATTGGTGACGTAGACGGTCACTTCGTCGTCCTGCTTGACCTGGAAGCTTTCAAGCCCGAAGGCCGGCGCGACCGAAGTCATGTAGACGCGGACCTTGTTGCCGTCACGGATGACCGTGCTGTCGGCCATCAGGTCGACGCCATCGGCCTTGGCCTGGGCGACTGCATCGGCGAAGAAGGGGTCGTCGCGGTTCCACACATTGACCGGGTTGATCTTTGACGCATGGACGATGGTGGCGTCGTGCGGCTCGGCAAAGGACGGTCCGTCGTGAACGATGACCATCTCGTCGCCGGAGATGTCGATCAGCTGGTCGTTCTCCGGCTTCAGCGGTCCGACGTTCAGATAGCGGTCCTTGGAGAACTTATTGAGCGAGATCAGCCACTTGCCGTCGGCCTCCTTGGTCTGGCCCATGGAGGTATGGTTGTGCCCCGGCTGGTAATGGACGTCGAGCTTCTGGCGGATCGGATCGACCTTCTCGCCGGCATAGGCCTTCTTGGCGTCCTCGATGTTCCACTTGCACACCTGACTGTCGATGAACAGCGTGGTATAGGCATTGCCCTTGCCGTCATAGGCGGTGTGCAGCGGGCCAAGGCCCAGTTCCGGCTCGGCGACGACGCAGTCCCGCGGCTGGATCTTGTCGTCGAACAGGTCGTCGAACTTGCGGACGTCGAAGACGGTCACGGTCGGCGACAGCTTGCCGTTGGCCACGACGTGAATACCGTCCGGCGCCGTGTTGATGCCGTGCGGGCTGTTGGCCACGGGGATGTAGCGGGTATAGGGCGAGCCCTTGCGGCCGTCGAGGACCGGGACGCCGTTCATCTCCTTGAAGTCGCCCTTGGCGACGCCTTCCTCGATTCGTTTGAGGTTGAAGACGACGATCCAGTCCTGCTCGTTGCCCATCATCTCGGCGAGGTTGACGCCTTCCTCCGAGTTGTAGCAGGTGGCGAAGCAATATTTGCCCTGGTAGTCGGCATCGACATTGTCGAGGTTGCCGTCGACCATCACCTGCCAGGCGACCTTCATCGTTTCGCCGTCTACAGCGGTGAAGATGGCGTGGTACTGCTTGTGATCGTCGAGGATCTTGCCGTCGTTCGGGATCGGCACGCGGTCCTCACCATTGGCGAAGACATAGCCGGTCTTCGGATATTTCTGCACGCGCAGGCCATGGACCGTGTGCTGGTTCGGCAACTGGATGATCTTGTCGCATTTCATCACATCGAGGCGGATGCGGCAGACGCGCGTATTGGCCTTGTCGTTGGCATAGAGATAGCGGCCGTCATAGGTCCCGTCCGTCTGGGAGGGATGCGGATGGTGCAGGTCGCCGTTCAGGAAGATGCCGCCCTGGTCCGCCATGAATTCGCGGTCTTCCGGCAGCATGCCTTCGAGAAGGATCTTCCGGCTTTCATTGGTCAGGCCCCAGCCGGTGGCGCTGCAGCGGTTGAACACCGGAATGCGCATGAGTTCGCGCATGGACGGCAGGCCGACGACCCGGACTTCACCGCTCTGGCCGCTGGAGAAGAAGGTATAGTATTCGTCCAGTTCGCCCGGCTTGACCTCGGCACCGTGGCCTTCCGCGGCTTGCGCGGCCGCCGGGGTGGCGCTGCCACCGGTGAGGCTGATCGCGCCACCGACGGTCGCGGCTCCCGCCGCCGCCACGAAAGCCGTGGAACCCAGCATCTGGCGCCGGTTCAAGCGGATCTGGTTCTCTTCGTTAGACATGATTGCCTCTCCTTGGCTGGTTGATCACGCAGGCAGTTCGGTCGCGCCGTCGGCCTTGCCGATCGGTGCGCCGTTATGGGTGACGGCGGTCCGGGCGGCGGCTTCGCCCCGCGAGGACGGCGTCGAAAGGGCGGCGAATTTCTCCCGCTTCAGGCGCACCTGGATCATGTGCGGACAGCGGTGGTCGTCGTGGTAGAGTTCCTGGCAGTGCATGCAGTAGATGCACTCGTTGACATTGATCTGCCCTTCCGGATGGATCGACTGGACGGGACATTCCTTGGCGCAGCGGTGGCATGGCGAGCCGCATTCCGGCCAGCGCTTCAGCCATTCGAACATGCGGATGCGGCCGGGAATGGCGAGTGCCGCGCCGAGCGGACAGAGATAGCGACAATAGAAGCGTTCGATGAACAGCCCGGCGGACAACATGGTCAGCGCGAAGATGACGAAGGGCCATTCGCGGGCGAATTTCAGCACGATCGCCGTCTTGAACGGCTCGACCTCGGCAAACACTTCGGCAAGCGCCACGGAGTAGAGCGACAGGCCGAAGAGACCGAGGAAGATCATGTATTTCAGCGGCCACAGGCGCTCGTGCAGGCCCCAGGGCAGGCGGATCTGCGGCACCTTGAGCCACTGCGCGAGATTATTGGTCAACTCCTGAAGCGCACCAAACGGGCACAGCCAGCCGCAGAAGGGACCCCTTCCCCAGAAAAGCAGGCCGGCGGCAACCGCTGCCCAGAGGATGAAGATCAGCGGTGCGGACAGGAAGAATTCCCAGTTGAAGCCGGTGATGAGCGAGTTGACGAAGGTCAGCACATTGACCACCGAGAGCTGGGCATTCGCATACCAGCCGAGCCAGACCAGCGTGAACAAGAGATAGCCGCGGCGCACCCATGCAAACAGTGTCGGGCGCTTCACCAGCCAGTCCTGGAAGAAGAAAATGCCGGTGAGCACGACCAGTGCGGCAATGGTGATGGCGATGTTGATGCGGTTCATGTCCCACATGCGCATCCACAGCGGCTGGCCTTCGGCGATCTGCTGATCGGTCAAGAGGTCGCTGCCAGCCATCGGAGCGCTCGCTTCCGGTGCGGGCGGGGCAGGGGTTGCAGCTGGCGGCGGGGCCTTTTCGACTGTCACATAGCGGTCGGGCAGGATGTAGGAGAGATTGTAGGGAAGGACCGATTTTTCACGACCCTCGGCGCTGCGCTGAACCAGCATCTGCAACTCGAAGGGCTGGGTGACGTCGAAGGCGAATTCCGCCGGAACGACGAAGAGAGCGATCTCCTTGAGGCGCGGCGCGCCTTCGGCGGCGAGCGTTGGCAGTCGGGTATGATCGCGGTCGCGAAAGCGCAGGCCCTGGCCGCCCTGCAGAAGCTCTATGCGGTCGAAAATGCCGCCGCGCACATAGCCTGAACCCTTGAACGAGTAGGCGCCGTCGCCGGCGACGAGGATCGCCGATTGACCGGGCTTGAGCCGTTGGGCCAAACGATCATAGGCGGCGTCGCCGAGCAGGCTGCGACCGATGGCGGGAACGCTGACCGGGGCGAGATAAAGGTCGATGAAGCGGTCGTTAGGGTTCTTCGTCTCCGGCTTGTCGGCGGCGATCGTCTGCCCGGCCTGCCGGAATGCGTCGGACACCTCGCCGACGGTCATGCGCAGGCTGCGCACGGAGCCGTCGCCGAGCAGCGTCTGCCAGTCGCTCGTTTCGGTTTTCGACAAGTCGAGCTTGCGGATCTCGGCGGCCACGGATGGTCCCGGCGCAGGGGCTAGGTCGAGACGGTTGCTGCGGATCAACTGCACGGCGGCGCGCGAAACGCTGTCACCCATGACGAGCACAGTGACGGTCGCGCCGCTCACAATATCGACCTGCGGCGGGCGCTCGGTACCCGCGGCGACTTTGCCCATGTCCTTGTCGATCAGGGCATTGAGGGATGCGACGACCTTTTCCTCAGGGATGCCGATGAGGACGATGGGTTCCTTGTGGTCGACGAGCTTGAAGCCGCGGATGATGCCCTTGGGGTCGATACCGGCCAGGATGTGGATCGGTTTGCCGGAATAACCGATCGAACTGGTGAAGTCGGAGTTGAGGAAAGCGTAGCCGAGGACCTGGCCGCCGCGCATGACGGGGGCGATCGGGGGCTCACCGAGCGGCTCGCCATAGCGATCGGCGTCGGCAAACAGTTCGGAGGGCGGGACCTTTTCGAGATAGGCGGGTAGCTGGCCGGCTGCTACCGCCTGGACGACGCTCAACGCGACGGAAAGAGCGGCGATCAGCAGCAGCGAAAGCACGGCGCGCGGCAGGAAATGGCGTGGCTGGAACGGCGCGCTGTTGATCATCGGCCTCGTCTTTTTCTGTCGTTGCGGATCGCAGGGTAAAGCTGTGTTTATGCAGCCTAATGCAAAAACTCTTTGATTCAAATCAAATATACAATCTGTATCTTTTTGCCGTAAAGTAGGGCTAGCGAGGTCTGACAATCCGGGGAAGAAACATGAGGGACAGCAGGGACGAGCCATGGGCCATCGAGACGATGGACGCGTTGTTGGCGGTGGCACGCGCCATGGAAGAAGAGGCGATCGCGGGCTATGTGGCGTTGGCGGGTCGCATGCGCGACGAAGGGCGACCGGATCTCGCGGCCGTTTTCGATGCGCTCCAGGCGGAAGAACAGAGCCACCTCGGTTCGGTTGAGCAGTGGATCGCCAAGGCCAGCGTCGCGGTGCCGGTGGACGTGACGCTCAAGGAGCCGATGTTCGATGACGAGGGGGCAGCCCTGGTGGCGCCCGAGCTCCTCAATTCGTATCGCGCTTTCTCCATGGCGGTCCGCAACGAGGAACGCGCCTTCGTCTTCTGGACCTATGTCGCTGCCCATGCGCCGAGCGAGGATATCAGACTGGCGGCGGAGCGTATGGCGCGCGAGGAATTGGGTCATGTCGCCACGCTGCGGCGCGAACGGCGGCGCGCCTTCCATGATCTGCGTCGGTCGCAGTCAGGGCCGGTGGCGGGCGATATTGCGGCGCTCGAATTGCGGCTTGCGGATCATCTCGAAGCCCAAGCGAACCGGAACCCGGGCGCTTCGGGGATGCGCCTGCGCGCCTTGGCGCGCGGCGCGCAGGTGCGCAGCGCCACCGTCCGGGCCGCGCCGTTCGGGCCGACGCCAGTGCTGGAGGCGGTGCCGCAGGGGATCGAGACGCGGCCGGTGCCGTTGTGCGAGCTTCTGCTCGATGGCTATCTCGATCTTGCCGAGCGGGGGAAGGACGAGGAAGTTCGCCAGCGGGCGCAGGCCTGGGCCGGAGAACTCATCGCCTGTCTGCATGTGGTGCGTGAATGATGCAGGTTCGGCCGGTTGTCAGGCCGCGCGCGGAAAGCCGAAATCCTCGGGCCTTAACGCGAGATCCGCAAGGGTGTGGCGGTCGAGGACCTGCAGGAAGGCAGCGAGAGCTTCGCCCAGCACGCCGCGGAGCCGGCAACCCGGCGTGATGCGGCATTGATTGCCCGGACCCATGCATTCGACGATCGCGAAATCGGTTTCGGTCGCCCGTACCAGCTCGCCAATGGTGATGCTTTCGGCAGGACGGGCGAGAGACAGGCCGCCAGTGCGACCGCGAGAGCCTTTCAGAAAGCCCTCCCGCACGAGCAACTGCGCGACCTTCATCAGATGGGCGCGTGAGATGTCGTAGGCTCTGGCGGTTTCTTCGATGGTGATGCGCCGGTCGCTGTTGGCCGCAGCCATCATCATCAGCCGCAAGCCATAGTCCGAGAAGCGCGTCAGTTGCATCGAGAGGTCTGTGCCATTGTGATCGTGACGCCGTCACAGAATTGTGCCGCGCAAAAAAGATATATTTTTCCCTATGCTTTTCGTCAATGTCCTGCGGAGGTGCGAAGTTTTTTTCAGGTCGCCCGGCGTCTGTGCAGACATGCTGAAAAGCCGGGGTTTTGGCTACATGTTCCCGTCGTTTTCCGGGAAGGATCAGAGCGCTCGTATCCCCCTTTCGCAGTCGCTGGAAAGACCTGGTTAAGGTTTTCTTTCTATTAACGGAACAGGTGTGACAGCTTGTTTGATGGTCTGGCGTAACATGCAATTTCCCCCCTCCCGTGCCCCGCTTTTCAATCGCAATGATGACGATCACGACGCCGCTTCGGCTGCAGCCGGACAGCGCCCCGAAAAGGCTGCCGCAACGATTCCGGCGGCTGATGCCGGGGCTGGCGATGCCGTGATCCTCGACCCCGAGCAGCTGCCGGTCTGGCAGCGCGCCTTCATTCTGGGGCCGAACGTGCGTTTCGGCCGCACGCCCGGCCCCGCCGTGCTGAAGGGCGAAGCCGCAGATGCCCCGCGCGCACCGGCCTCGGATGCTCCCGCCCGCGTGGCCGCGACACCCTCCGGCTATGTGCTGGGCCGCGGCAATCCCACCTTCACGCCGCCGGCCAAGGTCGAAGGCTCGCCCGTCGGTGATCTGCAGCGGCAGATTGCCGAGGCGCTGTCGCACGGTTCCGAGCCGGCCCGGCCCGCGCCGGCTGCGGACAAGGCATCGGCGCCGTCCTTCGTGCTCCCGCCGCGCACCGGCGCTCCCCTGCGCGTGCCGCCGCGGCCGATCCGCGAGGCGTTGCGTGCGGAGGCGGCACATGCGGCCGCCAAGCAGAGGACGCCGGCGGGCCAAGCGCCGCAGGCGGTTGCCCCAGCGCCTGCAGGGCCTGCGCCTTCCCCGTCGCCTGCATCGCGGATGGCCGCGTCGACCACTACAGAGACTTCGACCGCTTCCGCGCAGCCTGCGCCGCAGATCATGTCGATGGCCGCGCAACCCGTGGCGGTGCCAACGCGGCCCCCCGTTCAGACCGCCGTCCAGGCACCGGCGCCGGTCGCGGCGAGAGCAACGGCCTCTCCGGCACGCCCCGTAACGGCAATTCCCGACCACCTGCTGTGGGAGATGATGTCTCTTGGCGCCTCGGAAAGCGCGGATGCGTTGCCCGTCTCGCGCCCGGTGTCGCCGCGGCCGTCCGAGGCCTTGTCCCGCCGCCCTGCCGATCCGCGGCCTGCGGCCGTCGTTTCGGCCCCGGCCATGCCGCCGGTGCCCCCGACGGCACCTGTGGCGCCCGTGATGGCCACCGTAGTGCGCATGCCGCTGCCGACCGCCGCCGACGAGGCTCAGAGTGATCACCAGCGCCCGACCCGGTTTGTGCCCCGGGTAAAGGCTCTTGTTCCGCAGGCTCCCGCGGTCGTCACCGCTCCGATGGCCGAGCCGCCGTCGGCTGTGCATCTCTATCGCAGCGTCGAGCTGCGTCAGACACTGCACGTCGCGCCGGTCGGTTCCCCGCCCGTCCCGAATCCGGTAGTGACGGAGCAGCCGATCGAGGTCATGCCACAGGGGGCTGCCGAGCCTCTGGTCGATGTTTCCCCGGATGTCTCCTTCGTTCGTTCGTCGGCGCGCCGCACGCCCGGACCTTTGTCCTATGTCCAGACGGAAGACTATCTCTTCCCGTCGGTTGAGCTGTTGCAGGCGCCGGGACCGCGGCTTGCCGGCATGATGAGCCAGGAAGCGCTGGAGCAAAGCGCCGGCCTGCTCGAGAGCATTCTCGAAGATTTCGGCGTCAAGGGCGAGATCATCGACGTGCGCCCGGGCCCTGTCGTCACGCTCTACGAGTTCGAACCGGCACCGGGCGTCAAGTCTTCGCGGGTCATCAACCTGTCCGACGACATCGCCCGTTCCATGTCGGCGCTCTCGGCCCGCGTGGCTGTCGTGCCCGGCCGCAACGTCATCGGCATCGAGCTGCCGAATGTCGAGCGTGAGACCGTCTTCCTGCGCGAGCTGATCGAAAGCAGCAGCTACGTCGGCACCGACTTCCGCCTGCCGCTCTGCCTCGGAAAGACGATCGGCGGTGAACCGGTCATCGCCGAGCTCGCGAAGATGCCGCATCTGCTCGTGGCCGGCACCACCGGCTCGGGCAAGTCCGTCGCCATCAACACCATGATCCTGTCGCTGATCTACAATCTGCGGCCGGAGGAATGCCGGCTGATCATGGTCGATCCGAAGATGCTCGAGCTTTCGGTCTATGACGGCATTCCGCATCTGCTGACGCCGGTGGTCACCGATCCGAAGAAGGCGGTGCTGGCGCTCAAATGGGCGGTGCGCGAGATGGAGGAGCGCTATCGCAAGATGTCGCGGCTCGGCGTCCGCAACATTGACGGCTTTAACGCCCGGGTGGCAGAAGCGCGCGCCAAGGGCGAGACGATCATGCTTCCCACGCCGGTCGGTTTCGACAAGGGGACCGGAGAACCGATTTTCGAGGATCAGGAACTCGACCTGACGGCCTTGCCCTATATCGTGGTCATCGTCGACGAAATGGCCGACCTGATGATGGTTGCCGGCAAGGAGATCGAAGGCGCGATCCAGCGGCTGGCGCAGATGGCGCGCGCCGCCGGCATCCACCTCATCATGGCCACCCAGCGCCCCTCGGTCGACGTCATCACCGGCACGATCAAGGCCAACTTCCCGACACGCATCTCCTTCCAGGTCACGTCGAAGATCGACAGCCGCACAATTCTCGGCGAACAGGGTGCCGAGCACCTGCTCGGCCAGGGCGACATGCTGCACATGATCGGCGGGGGGCGTATCTCCCGCGTGCACGGGCCATTCGTCTCCGACCATGAGGTGGAGAAGGTCGTCGCGCACCTGAAGACCCAGGGCCAGCCGGCCTATCTCGGCAGCGTCACCGAAGACAGCGAAGAGGGTGCCTGCGAGGAGGACGAAGACAGCGCGGTGTTCGACAATACCGCCATGGGCGCCGAAGGCGATTCCGACGAGCTCTACGAGCGGGCGGTCAAGGTGGTGCTGCGCGACAAGAAGTGCTCGACGTCCTACATCCAGCGCCGGCTCTCCATCGGTTACAACCGCGCGGCATCGCTGGTCGAGCGGATGGAACAGGAAGGCCTTGTCGGCGCGCCGAACCATGTCGGCAAGCGCGAGATCCTGTCGCAGCGGCCGACGGTCGCCAAGGATGCCGAGGATCAGACCGCCTAAGGTCTCGTCGCAGACGTAACGGACCGGGCCCGGGCGGTGAAGACCGTCCGGGCCGTCTACGTTCAGGGGCTTGTCTGCCAAGCCCGGCGACTGCGGGCATCAAATGTGCATCGCTTCCAGGACCTGCGACAACAAAGCGCGATGATATTTTCCGGGCTTATGCTGCGATTTTGCATCGGCTGGCGGCCTTGTCTCAGGCTAGAAATTCTATCCCCTTGTAAACCAATGGGTAATTGTTCCCTTTGGTGGATGGCACGATGATTGCTTCGTCTTGTCATGCCGATCAACGGATCGGTGCCGTCGGAACCGTCGCAAGAAGCGGTCGAACGGACAGCGGAAACCGCTAGAACCAGAAAGGGAACAAAATGACGAAATCTCACGGGCGGAGCCGGGCTTGGCTATCCCTGGTGTCGGCGGCAGCCGTCGCGGCACCCTCCTTTGCCAGTGCCGGCGAACTGAATATCCTGACCTGGGAGGGCTATGCCGACCAGTCCTTCATCCCGAAGTTCGAGGAAGCCTCCGGCTGCAAGACCAACTCGACCTATGTCGGCTCCAATGACGACTTCGCTCCCAAGCTCGCTGCAGGCGGCGGTGTCTACGACATCATCGTGCCGTCCATCGACACCATCGGCCTGATGCGCCAGGCCGGTTTCGTCGAGCCGATCGACACCGCCAAGATCGAAGGCTGGGGCGACGTGTATCCGGAATTCACCGGTGCCAACGATGTCACGGCCGAAGGTTCGATCTGGTCCGTACCGCTCGTTTGGGGGTCGATCTCGCTGATGTATCGCGCCGACAAGGTCGATCCGAAGCCGGATTCGATCGGTGCACTGTTCGATGAGAAGTACAAGGGCAAGATCGCCATGTGGGACGACAAGTCGTCGCTCTACTGGACCGCGCGCCTGCTTGGCTTCGAAAACGTCTACGACCTCACCGACGAGCAGCTGGCTGCCGTACAGCAGAAGCTGATCGAGCAGAAGCCGCTGATCCGCAAGTACTGGGCGACGGCCGGCGAGTTGACCGAGCTCTACGCCAACCAGGAAGTCTGGGTCTCCAATACCTGGACGGGCCTGCAGAGCAAGGAAATCAACGCGCTCAACAAGGGCTTCGAGGTGGTTGAATTCACCCCGAAGGAAAAGGCCGAAGGCTGGATGGACTCCATGCAGCTCGTCAAGGACAGCCCGAACCAGGACTGCGCCTACAAGTTCTTCTCCTACATGCTCTCGGCCGACGGCCAGTGCGGCATCGTCGGCTCGACCGGCTATTTCCCGGTCAATCCGAAGGCGGTTGCCGGCTGCCTGACCGGCGCCGACGCGGAGGCCAAGAAGGTCAACAACATCGAGTTCGTGAAGAGCCTGGTGATGTGGCAGATGCCGGCCCGCCTCGACAAGTATCTTGAAGTCTGGAACGCCGTTAAGGCCGCTCCCTGAAGACCGATCAGAGCGATCCCTGTCACCGCCGGCCCGGCCGGCGGTGCTTTCCGCTGTTCATTTTCGACCGACCAAGGACTTGCCTATGGCGCTGCAACCGATCGTAACCTTGGAAAACGTGATGAAGGCCTACGGTACCTTCACCGCTCTCCACAATATCAACCTCGAAATCGGGACGGGCGAATTCGTAACCCTGCTCGGCCCCTCGGGCTGCGGCAAGACGACGACGCTTCGCCTGATCGGCGGCTTCGAAACCGCCGACAAGGGCCGGATCACGCTGGCCGGCTCCGACGTCACCCAGGAGCCGCCCTATCGTCGCGACATCAACACGGTGTTCCAGGACTATGCGCTGTTTCCCCATATGACGGTCGCCGAGAATGTCGGCTACGGCCTGACGGTGCGCGCCAATCGCAAGCCCAAGGATGAGCGGGTGCGGCGCGTCGCCGAAGCGCTTGCCCTTGTCGGCCTCGCCGACAAGGCTGAACGCATGCCGCAGCAGCTGTCCGGCGGCCAGCGCCAGCGTGTCGCCATGGCCCGGGCGCTGGTACGCCAGCCCAAGGTTCTTCTGCTCGACGAGCCGCTGTCGGCGCTCGACGTCAAGCTGCGCGAGGCCATGCAGGTCGAACTCAAGCATCTTCACCAGAAGCTCGGCATCACTTTCCTGATGGTCACCCATGACCAGGAGGAAGCGCTGGTGCTGTCGGATCGCATCGCCGTGATGCAGGGCGGCCGCATCGCCCAGATCGGCTCACCGTCCGAACTCTACGACCGTCCGGCCAGCCCCTATGTCGCCGACTTCATCGGCGCGGCAAACTTGATTGCTTGCACCTTTGCCGGTCGCGATGGCGAGCTCGCCAAGGTCCGGCTGCCGGACGGCAGGCTGATCTCGGGCGTCGAGGTGCAGCCGGGGCAGGGGCTCAAGGAGGGTGAGAAGGCCCTCGTTGCCATCCGTCCCGAGCGCATGCAGGCCGGCCAGAAGGCGGACGGCAGTTCGGTGCTCGCAGCCACGGTCATGAACCAGCTGTTCCATGGCGGCCGCTTCCAGCTTGAGGCCCGGATCGACGGGGTCGAGGCTCCGATCTTCATCGACATCGCCCGGAACACCGTCGCTGCCGACGGCAACGTGCCGCAGCCGGGCCATCGCATGGAGTTCCATGTCGCGCCGCTCGACGTGCTCGTCTATCGAGCGGAGGACGCCGCATGAAAGCAAGCACCCGCAAGGCTGCCGGCTTCTGGCTGCTCTTTTCGCTGCCGCTGCTGTGGACGCTGATCTTCCTGATCCTGCCCTATGGCGCGATGGGCATGATGAGTTTCTGGACGCGCAAATTTCCCTTGTTCGTCCCTGATTTCCAGTGGGGCAACTATTTCATCCTGTTCTCCGATCCGCAGTATCTGACGGTCATCCTGCGGACGCTGAAGATCGCCGGACTGGTCACCATCTACTCGGTGCTGCTCGGCTATCCGCTCGCCTATTTCCTCGTCTTCACCATTCGCTCGGAGAAGCTGCGCACGCTGCTTTACATGTGCGTGGTGGTGCCGCTTTGGGTGTCCTATCTGCTGCGTGCCTATACCTGGAAGATCATTCTGGGCACCGACGGGGCGCTGAATTCCGCCTTGCTGTGGCTCGGGCTGGTCGATCAGCCGCTCGACATCTTCCTCTACAATCAGGCAGCCATGGTGATCACCCTCACCTATATCTTCATCCCCTTCATGGTCATGCCGATCTTTACTGCGCTGGAGCGGATTCCTCCTGCGTTGATCGAGGCTTCGCAGGATCTGGGAGCCGGACCGTTCGAGACCTTCATCCGGGTCATCATGCCGTTGTCCACCGCCGGTGTGGTTGCCGGCGCGACAATGACGTTCTGCCTGTCTTTCGGCGATTTCGTCGCGCCGGTGCTGGTCGGCGGGCCGAGTGGCACCATGGTTGCCACGGTCCTGCAAAGCCAGTTCGGCGCGGCGCTCAACTGGCCGCTCGGATCGGCCCTTGCCGTCGTCATCTTCACCCTGGTGCTCATCGTCCTGCAGGTTTCAAGCAGGCTCGATCGCGCCGGCCGCGTCTCGATGGGTTGAGGGGGTAGATCATGCACAAGCTTCTCTGGTGGCAGAAAAGTCTCGTCGGCGTCGCAGTCGGGACCCTGCTGTTTCTCTATATCCCCGTCGCCATCCTGATCCTGTTCTCCTTCAACGACAGTCCGGTCACCTCCTTCCCGCTCTCGGGCTTCACCTGGGGCTGGTATCAGAAGGTGTTCGCCAACCAGGACCTGATCACGGCGCTCATCAACAGCCTGATCGTTGCGCTGTCGGCGACGGTGCTGACCATTGTCATCGGCGTGCCGGCGGCTCTGGCGCTCGATCGCTATCCCTTCGTCGGCAAGCAGCTGTTCAAGAACACGATCCTGTTGCCCCTGTCCTTGCCGGGCATCGTCACCGGTATCGCCATGCTGAACTTCTACAAGCAGATCGGTCTGCCGCAGAGCCTCGGCGCAGTCATTATCGGCCATGCCACGGCCCTGGTCGGCATTGTCGTCGGGCAGGTCCTGGCCAGACTTGAAAAGGTCAACCGCAATCTCTCCGAGGCCAGTTCCGACCTCGGCGCGACCGCCATCGAGACCTTCTTCTACGTGACGCTGCCGAACATCCGCTCCGCGATCATCGGCTCGGCACTGCTGTGCTTCACGCTGTCCTTCGACGAAATCCCGGTCACCTACTTCCTGACCGGACGCGACGTCACGCTGCCGATGTATATCTACTCGACGCTGCGGCGCGGCATCACGCCGGAGATCAACGCCATCGGAGCGTTGATCGTGGTGGCATCGCTGGCGCTGATCCTGAGCTCCGTCAGCATGCTGCGGCAGAAGCAGTAAAGGCTCACGTGGTGGTCCGGTATGAGACCGGGTCGCCACCAGAACAGTACGAAGGGCCGGGTCATCCAAGGATGGTCCGGCCCTTGCGCTATTCAGATGCTGGTGAAACGCAGATGGAAAACGATGACCCGGCCAGGATGGGACGCAGCCTGAGGCGGAGGTTCACGGAAGCGCGGTCAGTCGGCGGCGCGGTTGGTCTTGCGCACGATGGTGGCGATGTCGACGCCCAGTTCCTTGGCGGCGGCCCGCTTGGAGCCCAGGCGGTCGAGGGCCTCGTTGATGATTCGCTCCTCGAAGGCGCGTGTCCGGTCCTTCAGGCTCCGCCCTGCGGTTTCGGTGTCGGCCATCGCCGGCTCGGCATTGGGTGAGGTGGCAGGCTCGCCAGGCTCAGCCGCGACTGCGGACTGCGCACGCGCGAAAGACGGTGGCAGGTGTTCCGGCAGTGCGATGTCCGAAGCGACGATGTCGATGTAGTCCACCACGCTCTTCATCTCCCGCAGATTGCCGGGGAAGGGGTGGCGCATGAGGATCGCCCGGCAGGCGGCCGACAGCTTGAGCGGGGCTCCGCGTTCGTTGCTGGCCCGCTCCAGCATCATCTCGAGGATCTCCGCCTTGTCCGGCCGATTGCGCAAGAGCGGGATCTCGACCGGAAAGGTCGATAGGCGATAGAGCAGATCCTTGCGGAAGCCGCCCTGACGGGTCATCTCTGTCAGATCGCGATTGGTGGCGGTGATGACCCGCGTCTCGATCTTCTTCGATACCGATGAGCCGACCGGCTGAATGGTGCCGTCTTCCAGGAATTTCAGCAGCTTCGGCTGCGACGATAGCGGGATTTCCCCGATCTCGTCGAGGAACAGCGTGCCGCCGGCGGCACTTTCGATGTAGCCGCGCTTGCCGGCCTGAAGGGCACCCGTAAACGCGCCGCGCTCGTAGCCGAACATTTCCGACTCGAACAGCGTTTCCGGGATCGAGCCGCAGTTGACGTGGACGAAGGGGCGGCCGCGATCGCCGCCGGTCAGATGGATGTGCCGGGCAATGGCCGTTTTGCCGACGCCGGATTCGCCGAGAAGCAGGATCCGGAAATTGCGGGCATAGGCGCGAACGGCCTGCTCGATCTGCATCTTCAGGCCTTCGGGAAAGAGCAGGCGGGCGCTTTCCTTCTGGTCGCCGGCGGAGATCGAGCGCCCGGCCACGCCGCGCTTCGCCCTGTCCTGGTTCTCCGGGTCGCGCAGGAAGTAGACGGAGAAGCCGCTGGCCGAGCCGGTGACGACGAGGACGCGGCGGCTGGCCTGATAGACCTTGCCGGAGATCTTGGCGCGAACCAGTCCCTGGGCATGGCCCCGCTCGGCGGAGGCGAGAAAGTCGTCCATATCGAAGTCGGAGAAGCGCAGAAAGGCCGAAAGCGCCTGGCTTTCGAAGGGGGCGGCGAGCCGGGCGGCCCGCTCTGCCGCGGTGTTGAGGAAAACGACGACTTCGTCGGGATCGACGATCATCAGACCGTCAGGGAGTAGATTGGCAAAGGCCCGGAACTGTGGGCTCTGGAAATTCTGCTCCCAGGCTTCGCGACTGAGCGCCTCCGCCCCCCGGACGCCTAGGTAGAACTGCGGAATGTCGCCCGGTGTCATCATCTCTTACGGCCGTTTCGGCGGACGCGGCGCCCTTTTGGGCGTGTGCGCTTCCCGCTCCCGAACAGTTATAACCGTCCAGGCCTTGTCGTCCATGCCGCTGATCTGGCGGATATGGACGTCGAGGAGGATGGAGGGCCCGGGTCCACCGGGATTGGTAAACAGTGACCAGCCGGAGGCCCGCTTGCGCGTTCGCACATAGGCCAGAAGCTGGCTCTCGACCGTGCGGCTGCCGGAGAAGGCGGCAGCATAGGCCTTGTTGCGGTTGATGACCTTGCCTTCACCGTCGAGCACGATCACCGGATCGGGCATGCCGTCGAGCGCGCGGATCGCGAGCTTCAGGGCATTGGCCTTCTCGTCGTCGGCATTGCGTTGTTCGGTGATGTCGCGGCAGTTGCCCCAGAGGCGCAGCAGGAAGCCGTCGACGATGTCGGCGCGTACGTCGTTGAGGATGTATTGCAGCGTGCCGTCGTGGCGGCGGTCGACGCTGAGCGCATCGTTGATCGTGTAGTTCGAGTTGATGATCTCGTCGACGAACTTCTCGTTGGCGGCGCTGCGCGGCCAGTAGAGGCGCACGTCCTGCTCGTTGAAATCGACCGATTCCGGCAGCTGGTAGATCCTCGCCATGGCGGGATTGCACATGCGCCAGACCGACTGGTTCTCGAAGACCTGGCGGATGACCTCGCTCTTCGGCAGGGTCGTGTCGACCGGCTCAAGAAAGACGATACCCCAATGCGCCTCGTTGGAGGTTTCCACCATGGACTGTAGGGTGCGGAAATCATCCTCCATCTGCCGGTAGCGATTGCCGACCGGGCCGTAGTCCATCTTGGCAATGCGCAGGGCCACTTCGCCGTTGATGCGCACGAAACGGGTTCGCGCCAGCGTGCGAATGGGCCGGCCGCCGCGGGCAAGCAGGGTCAGCTCCATGGTGGAGCCGTGCTCGGACCGGCTGCGGTTGCGCAGGATCTGCTGGATCTGCACGAAGGAGTCCGGGGTGTAGAATGCGGCCGCGTCATAACCGGCGATCTCACGGTCATAGGTGCCCAGAAGTTCGGCCTGGGCCTCGTTGAACCAGAGTACCCGGCCTTCGCGCGAGATTATATCGACCAGGAGATCCGCTTCGAGCGACAGGCCTGCTTCCGCATTGGCCTGGTCGTGCAGCGCTCCCTCCATCATCGCCATGATAATGCGACCTTTCTGACTTCCGAGCCGGAGCGAGGACGCTCACCGGCTGCTTCTTGAAACATTACGGGCAATCCGGTCGAAACCGGAACCCTTCTTCGCTCAGACGAGTTCCGTTCCCACAATGAAATTGCCGATCATGCGTTCGCAGCCGGGAATGAAATTGTAGCGGGCGGCCTGCATCGGATCGATCTCGCTCCAGCACGTCGCCATGCGGTCGCAGGTGGTCTCCGGATGAAACTGCACCGACACCCAGTTGCCGCCATGGTCGAGGGCCGCGGCGGGAAGCGTCGGGCGGGTCGCGAGAACGGTCGTACCTTCCGGGATCTCGATGACCCGGTCGAAATTGCCGAAGAAGAAAGGCGAGGTCTCGTCGAACCCCTCGAGGAGGTAGTGGTCGCGGCCTTCCTCGGTGAAGGTGAGCGGCAGGCTGCCGACTTCGGGGCCAGCAGGATTCTTCTCCACTCTGCCGCCGAGCACCGTCGACATCAGCTGATGTCCGCCACAGATGCCCATCAGCGGCTTGCCGGTCGCCCGCCAGTGTTTCAGCCAGTCGGCGATCTGCTGCTGCCAGCGATAATTGTCGGAGACGGAGGCGAAGCTGCCGCCAAGGATCGCCCCATCGACGGCGTCGAGTGCAGGAAGCGGCTCGCCCTCGTGCGCCTTGATGCCGACGTAGTCGATCCGGTCCAGCAGGCCGATATGGTCGAGCAGCGCCTCGATCGCCACCGTCTCGTCGTCGCCACCATGAATCCGCCGCCAGGTGGACTTGCTGTAACTGCCGGGTTCGGCGAACTGCGAGATATAGGCGATGGTCTTTCTGGACATGTTGCATCCTGTCGAACGAAGGGCACGAATGAACCGGCCCTGGCGGCCGATGCTCGGAGAGAATCGAGCAAAATCCATGCCATCATTTTTGTCTAATTTTTTCAGATAGTTAATGTCTTGGATAGAAAAGGCTTGATGCGCAGATGCATCTTCTTCTCTCAGAAATGCATCACTCGTCTGCCGGCGCCGCGTCGGAGCTCGCAAAGACCGCCCCCGGCCAAGAGAATGGCCTTGTTCAGGCACATATTCACGCCGGCCGGGCGACCTCCCTTTTGCATGTCCGCTACCGGGGAGCGGTGATGCGCGATTGCAGGAAAATGTTCAGGCAAAAACGCAGCAGAGCGAGGCGGAAACGCCTCGCGCCTTAATCGTGGATTTTTTTAATCAGCAGATTCAGTGGCTTAAAAATCAACAGAGAGCTGGCACGGCTTTTGCTGCTGTCATGGAAAACGCGAAATAGCGAGGGGAACCATGATTGCAGACGATTTGATTGATATCGGTAGCTTACCTTTCCTCGACATGAGCGATCCGGATTTCTCCATCCGCTCGCAACAGGTTAACGACGCTCGGGAAGCAAGCTGGGTTGCGCGCACGAATTACGGGCTGGCGGTGCTGCGCTATGACGAAGTGCACAAGCTGATGCGCGATGCACGTCTTCGTCAGGGCAGCTATGCCTGGCCGAAGCTCAACGGGGTCTCCGGCCACTTCGCCGGCTGGTGGGAGCGCATGCTTCTCAGCCAGGAGGGCGCCAACCATGCCCGGCTACGACGCCTTGCCAATCCGGCCTTTTCGCCCAAGCTGGTGATCAGCCTCAGGCCCGAATTCGCCCAGCTAGCCAATGAACTGATCGACCAGTTCATCGAAAAGGGCTCTTGCGAGTTCATGGCGGATTTTGCGGAGCCCTATGCGACCCGCGTGATCTGCATGCTGCTCGGCCTGCCGCATGAGAAGTGGCGCGAACTCGCGGATCTCGCTGCCGACATGGGCCTGGCGCTCGGGGTCACCTTCAAGCAGGACCTTGAAACTGTCGATGCGGCTACGGTCAAGCTGTTCGACTATGTCATGAAGCTGGTCGAAGAGCTGCGTCAGCAGGAGCTTGGCGAAGACTTCCTGTCGATGCTGGTGAAAACCAACATGCAGAGCGACGAGGCGCTGTCGGAGCGGGAGCTCTACGACCTGATCATGCTCGCCATCTTCGGCGGCATCGATACCACCCGCAACCAGATCGGTCTGGCCATGGACGTCTTCATGCGTCATCCCGACCAGTGGCGGCTGCTCGGCGACAATCCCGAGCTCGGAAAATCGGCCGTCGAAGAGGTCATGCGCATCCGCCCGACCATCACCTGGGTGACGCGCGAAGCGGTGGAGGACTTCGTCTACCAGGGGCTTCAGATCAAGTGCGGCACGACGATCCACCTGTTCGGGCAGTCCGCCGCCTCCGACCCGCGCGCCTTTGCCGATCCCTCCTTCAATATCACGGCCGAGCGCAAGCCGCATTTCGGCTTCGGCGGCGGTGCGCATTTCTGCCTCGGCCACTTCATCGCTCGTGGCGACATGACCGAAGCGCTGGCGATCCTCGCCCACCGGGTGCGCAATCCGCGCATCGAGGGCAATGCCCGCTTCCTGCCCGACAGCGGCAATACCGGGCCGATCACCCTGCCGATCGCCTTCGACAAGGGTGAACGCAAGGCCTTCATCCCGCCAAGCGCCGAGGAGGCCGCAAAGCCGGCCGCAACGCAGGGCGCCGAGACCGGTCCGGCCCTGTCGCTCACCATTCTCTACGGCACCCAGACCGGCAATGCCGAGCAGATGGCAAGCGATATTGCCGGGATCGCCCGAAGCCGGGGTTTTGCGCCGCGCGTGGCGCCGCTCGACAGCATCGAAATGGACGAGCTTGCCGGCTTGAAGCGTCTTCTGATCGTGACCTCGACCTATGGGCAGGGCGAAATGCCCGACACCGCGCGCGGCTTCTGGGATGCGCTCAGCGGCGAGGATGCGCCCGACCTCGGAGACCTATCCTATTCGCTGATGGCCATGGGGGACTCCGGCTACGAGACCTTCTGCGCCGCGGGTCACGACATCGACGAGCGGCTGCAGGCGCTGGGGGCACGATCGATCGAGCCTCGGGTGGATTGCGACACCAACTATGCGGCCACGGCCTTTGCCTGGGTGGATCGTGCTCTGGCAGCGGTCAGTGCTGTCAAGGGCGAGGATGCCGAGATCGTTCTTGCCGACATGTCGTCGGAGTCTGCGGCGCGTTCGAGGTGGAGCCGGCGCAATCCCTATCATTCGCGCATGGCCGTCAATCGCCGGCTGTCGCGCGAAGGGTCTGCCAAGGATACCCGCCACATCGAGTTTGACCTCGGCGACAGTGGGCTGACCTATGAAGCCGGCGACTGCATCGGCGTCATTCCGCAGAACGACAAGGCGCTGGTCGACAGCCTGATGGGCCATTTCGGCGCTTGCGCCCATGTCCCGTTGGCAGGGTATGACAAGCCGCTCGGCTCGCTGCTGACGGAAAGTTTCGAGATCAGCACACCCTCCCGCGAGCTGCTGACGGAGGTCGCGCGGCTGTCGGGCGATGCCGAACTCAACCACGTCCTGGAGAATGGCGATCGGCAGGCGCTCGATGCCTGGCTGTGGGGGCGCGACATCCTCGATCTTCTCGGCATGATGCCGAAGGACGCGATGGGGCTCCCCGATTTCGTCGGCCTTCTGAAGCCGCTTCAGCATCGCGCCTATTCGATTGCCTCGAGCCCGAAGGAGCATCCGGGTTCGATCCATCTGACGGTCGCGACGCTCCGCTATCACAGCCATGGACGGGCCCATCAGGGTGTGGCTTCTACTTTTCTCGCCGACCGTGTCGGCGAGGGCAAGACGGCGCCGATCTTCCTGTCGCCCAACCGCGCCTTCCGCGTGCCGGAGGACGATGACGCCGCCATGATCATGATCGGTCCCGGCACCGGGGTTGCCCCCTTCCGCGCCTTCCTGCAGGAGCGGCGTGCGCGCGGGGCCAAGGGTCGGAACTGGCTGTTCTTCGGAGACCAGCACCATGATCGCGACTTCCTCTACGAGGAGGATTTCGCGGCGATGCAGGCTTCCGGGCTCCTGACCCGCCTTGACCTCGCCTTTTCGCGCGACCAGGCGGAGAAGATCTACGTCCAGCACCGGATGCGCGAAAATGCAGGCGAGCTGTTCGCCTGGCTCGAGGCCGGCGCCCATCTCTACGTCTGCGGCGATGCCACGCATATGGCGGCCGACGTCGAACGGGCCCTTGTCGAGATCGTCGCTTCCGAGGGCAGACTGTCGGACGATGAGGCGGAGGCCTATGTCGACCGGCTGCGCAAGGACAAGCGCTACGCCCGCGACGTCTACTGATCCCGCGACAACCTTCCTTCACCCTATCGGGGCGGCGTCCGGCCGCCCGTATCGGAGAGAGATTCCATGACGAAACTCAATGAGCTTGCTGCACGGCTGGAACGCGACGGGATCGATATCCTGCATGTCGGCCTGTTCGACTATGCGAGCGTCTTTCGCGAACGGCGCCTGAAGCGCGACCAGTTTCTTGCCTGGGCCCGCGATCCGCGCTTCTCCAACACCCTGCCGCACTGGGATTCGGCCGACAGCCTGTTTGGCGGCGGCCCATACCTGACCGAGGCCCTGAGCCTTGATGTCGCGTCCCTTCGCCCTTACGCCTTCGAGCCGAATGCGGCAGCGATCGTTGCAGACTATGCTGGCGAGAACCGCGAGCTGATGCCGCGGGCCGTGCTTGCCCGCCAGATCGAGCGGGCGGCGAGCATGGGCTACGAGGTCCGGGCTGCTTTCGAGTTCGAGGTGATCTTCCTCAAGGAAAATGCCGCAAGCCTGCGCGACAGCGGCTTTGCCGCCATGCACACCTTCATGCCGGAGAACAAATGCTGGTCGGGCCAGACGGCGGCCGACCAGGCCGAGTTCGTGGCGGGCCTCGAAAAGGCGATCGTCGACCACGGCGTCTCGCTCTTTGCGGTCGCCGGCGAGCTCGGACCCGGCTGCTTCGAGGCGACGCTTGCCGCCGAAACGCCGATGAAGGCGGCCGACGACGCGGCCTTTTTCCGCCAGGCGGCCCGCGCCTATGCTCGCCGCCAGGACATGACCGCGAGCTTCATGGCCTCGATGGGCGGTTCCTTCCCCGGCATCGGCGGTCACGTGACCCTGTCGCTCTGGGACAAGAAGACCGGCCGCAACGTGTTTTCGGATCCGTCGGTCACAACGAACCAATCGGCGAAGCATTTCATCGGCGGCATGGCCCGGCTGGTGCCGGAGGCCTTTGCGCTCTGCGCCCATACCGTCAACGCCTATCGCCGCTTCGCGCCGGGGTCCTGGGCCCCGAAATCGGTCAGCTGGGCCGAATATACCTTCACGACGGCCGTGCGTTCCGTCCCCTCGGCCGAGGACAGCGCGCGCCTGGAATTCCGTCTGCCCGGCGCCGACTGCAATCCGCACCTGACGCTGGCGCTGGCGCTGGCAGGCGGTCTGGACGGTCTGGAGGAGCGGATCGATCCGCCGGCTGCCACCCCCTTCGGCGGACCCGACGACATTCCGCCCGGCGCCACGCGCCTGCCGCGCGACCTGAAGGACGCCGCCGATCGGCTGAAGGCGAGCACGCTTGCCGCCCGGCACTTCGGCGAGGCCTTCACCGGCCATTTCGCCAAGGTCTGCGAGGTCGAGCATGCCGCCCTTGCCCGTGCCGTCAGCGCCTTCGAGCTTGCCCGTTATCTCGAAGGCTGAAGATCCACCCCCGCAACCAACCCCAAATAACAAAAGAGGAGAACGCCTTATGGCAAAACATGAAAACTGCGACCTGTTCCGCGAGCTGAACGATCCGCTGCGCAAGGAACGCGTCGCGCGGGTGAGCGACAAGATCAAGGCGCTCGGTATCGAATACATCTACTACCAGTATGTCTCGATCACCGGCCGCGTGCTCGGCAAGGCCGTGCCCGCCCGCCACTGGGAATACAATGCCCGCAAGGGGGTGCAGACCTGGATGGGCGGCGTCACCAACGTCTCGACCGACATGCACGGTACGCTCTTCGGCTTCTCGGCCAATGACGGCGAAACCGTCGCCCTGCCGGATCCGGAGACCTTCTGCCAGCTGCCCTGGGACAAGCGCGTCGCCCGTGTCTTCTGCACGCTTTTCTACGGTCTCGAAGATGCCAAGAACCCGGGCGGCTACTTCGAATGCGACACGCGCGGCAACCTGAAGCGTTTCGACCGCGAGTTCCGCGAAAAGCACAACGGGCTTCACCTGCGCGTCGGCATGGAGCCGGAAATGCTGTGGCTGAAGAAGAACCCGGAAGGCTCGCCGACGCCCTATTCCGGCATCACCGAGCCCTATGCCTATCACATCGGCCAGTTCGAAAGCGCGCGCCCCATCTGGACGCAGATCTACGAATACGCCCACGCCATGGGTCTCGACATGATCCAGGGCGACGTCGAGGACGCGCCCGGCCTGCTCGAGCTCAACTTCGCCTTCGATGACGCGCTGAAAACCTGCGATCGTCTGACGACCTATCGCCAGATCTGCAACGAAGTCGCCCGCCAGCATGGCCTGATCGCCTGCTTCATGGCCAAGCCGATGATGGGCGTTCCGGCCAATGGCTGCCATCACAACTGCTCGATCTGGACCGGTGGGTCGGCCGAGCTGCAGCGGCTCGTGCCGGGCGAGCTGCCGGGCATGGAAGAGAACTTCACCTACACCAAAGGTGGCGTGAACGAGTTCGAGAACAAGGAAGGCGGCTGGCTGCCGACCGAGATCGGCCATCACGCACTCGGCGGCGCGCTGAAGCACATCGGTGCGCTCACGGCGATCGGTGCTTCGACCGTCAACTCTTATCGCCGCTTCGCCGATGTCGGGCTCTGGGCTCCGATCGGCGCCAACTGGGGTCTGCAGAACCGCTCCTGCACCATCCGCATCTCGGCACCGGACCGTTTCGAGTTCCGCGCCGTCGACGCCATGGTCAACCAGCACCTGTTCTGCGCCGCCCTCATCAAGGCGCTCGATGACGGCATTTCCAACCAGATCGATCCGGGCGCCCCGGAAGACCGCAACGTCGTGGAAGTCATGAAGGCCGGCGGTCATGTCGACCTCATCCCGCTCAACCTCAACGAGGCGCTGGACGCCCTGCAGAAGGACGACCTTGTTCTGGAGGCCATGCCGGGGCGCCTGTATGAACTCTACGACCTGATGAAGCGCGACGATTGGAAGCGCTTCCTCAAGGAAGTCACGAACTGGGATCACGAACGCTATATGGACTATCTGCCGTAAGCGATGTCATGAAAGATCGCGAGCGGCGCGATGCGCCGTTCGCACGCCCTATCCGACCCCCGAGTGGAGTTTTCCATGTCTAACAATCTCAAATTCTTCATTGATGGCGCCTGGGTCGATCCGGTCGTCCCCGCGACGCTCGACGTCATCAATCCGGCGACCGAAGAAGCCTATACTCAGATCTCCGTCGGCTCAAAGGCCGATGTCGACAAGGCCGTCGCCGCCGCCAAGAAGGCCTTCGTCACCTTCTCCAAGACGTCGGTTGCCGAGCGTCTGGCGCTTCTGAAGAAGATCCTCGAAGTTTATAATGCCCGTTTTGAGGACATTGCCGTTGCCGTTTCCAACGAGATGGGCGCGCCGCTCTCATTTGCCCGTGACGCCCAGGCCTGGGCCGGTCGCGCGCACATGGAATCGACCATCGAAGCGCTTGAGAACTACAAGTTCTCCGAAAAGCGCGGCACGACCACGGTCGTCAAGGAGCCGATCGGCGTCTGCGCGCTGATCACGCCTTGGAACTGGCCGCTCAACCAGATCGTCTGCAAGGTCGCACCGGCGATCGCCACCGGCTGCACTGTCGTTCTCAAGCCGTCCGAAATCGCACCGATCTCCGGCATCGTCTGGGCCGAGATCATGGAAGAAGCCGGCGTTCCGAAGGGTGTCTTCAACCTCGTCAACGGCACCGGTCCCGATGTCGGCCAGATCATGGCCGGCCATCCGGATGTCGACATGGTGTCGTTTACCGGTTCGACCCGCGCCGGCATCATCGTCGCCAAGACGGCGGCCGACACGGTCAAGCGCGTCGCCCAGGAGCTGGGTGGCAAGTCGGCCAATATCGTTCTTCCCGATGCCGATCTCGAAACCGCCGTCACCAAGGGCGTCCAGGGCTGCTTCGGTAATTCCGGCCAGTCCTGTGATGCACCGACCCGCATGCTGGTGCCGGCCGATCGCCATGACGAGGCGTTGAAGATCGCGAAGGCGGCCGCCGAAGCCCACAAGGTCGGCAGCCCGACCGCCGACGACACCGATCTCGGCCCGGTCGTCAGCCAACTGCAGTTCGACAAGATCCAGCGCCTCATCGAGGCTGGTATCAAGGAAGGTGCAACGCTCGTCACCGGCGGTCTCGGCCGCCCCGAAGGTCTGAACCGTGGCTATTATGTCCGCCCGACCATCTTCGGCAACGTGACCCGGGACATGACGATCGCGCGCGAGGAAATCTTCGGGCCGGTTCTCTCGATCCTGCCCTACAAGACCGAGGAAGAGGCGATCGAGATTGCCAACGACACGGTCTATGGCCTGGCCGCCTACATCCAGTCGCAGGACCTCGAGCATGCCCGTGCGGTCGCCCGCGAGATGCGCGCCGGCTCCGTCTACCTGAACTATCCGGATTGGGACACGCGTGCCCCCTTCGGCGGCTACAAGCAGTCGGGCAATGGTCGCGAATATGCCGATTTCGGCATCCACGACTTCCTCGAGATCAAGGGTATCGTCGGTTACGGCGACTGAGCCGGATCACGGCCGGGCTCGCATAGCGAGTCCCGGCGGGATCGACGCCAGAGACGATCAGCGCCCGCGGTGGGTTTCTGCCGCGGGCGTTCCTGTCTTCGTGCCGTTCAAAGGGCAGATCCACGATGCCGTCCACACCGGGATCACGGGTGGCCCCGGACTTGTGAAACGCGCGCTGCACCGCGATAAGATTTCGACAGTCCGCGCAAGCCGTGACATAAGGCCCCGGCAAACCCCTCCAGCCTCGCGTCCGGTCATGATTCGTATCGAAAACATCAGCAAGCAGCTCAGCCACCGCATTCTGTTCATCGAGGCCTCCGCCGCGCTCAACAGGGGCGAGAAAATCGGCCTGGTCGGCCCGAACGGCGCCGGCAAGACCACGGTCTTTCGCATGGTGACCGGCGAGGAGCAGCCGGACGAGGGGCAGATCTCCGTCGAGAAGAACGTGTCAATCGGCTATTTCAACCAGGATGTCGGCGAGATGTCGGGCCGCAGCGCGGTGGCCGAGGTGATGGATGGGGCAGGACCGGTGAGCGAGGTCGCCGCCGAACTGCGCGAGCTTGAGGCCGCCATGGTGGATCCTGACCGGCTGGACGAGATGGACGCCATCATCGAGCGCTACGGCGAGGTGCAGGCCCGTTACGAGGAGCTCGACGGCTATGCGCTGGAGGGCCGCGCCCGCGAAGTCTTGGCCGGCCTGAGCTTCAGCCAGGAAATGATGGATGGCGATGTCGGCAAGCTCTCGGGCGGCTGGAAGATGCGAGTCGCGCTCGCCCGCATCCTCTTGATGCGCCCTGACGTCATGCTGCTCGACGAACCTTCGAACCATCTCGATCTCGAGAGCCTGATCTGGCTGGAGCAGTTCCTCAAAGGTTATGAAGGCGCGCTCCTGATGACCTCGCACGACCGCGAGTTCATGAACCGTATCGTCAACAAGATCATCGAGATCGATGCAGGTTCGCTGAATACCTATTCCGGCAATTACGAGTTCTACGAGCAGCAGCGGGCGCAGAACGAGAAGCAGCAGCAGGCGCAGTTCGAGCGGCAGCAAGCGATGCTGGCCAAGGAGATCAAGTTCATCGAGCGCTTCAAGGCGCGCGCCTCGCATGCTTCGCAGGTGCAGAGCCGCGTGAAGAAGCTCGAAAAGATCGATCGCGTCGAGCCGCCGAAGCGTCGGCAAGCGGTCTCCTTCGAGTTCGCGCCGGCGCCGCGTTCGGGCGAAGACGTGGTCAGCCTCAAGGGCGTGCACAAGGCCTATGGCAGCCGGACGATCTATGACGGCTTCGACTTCATGATCCGTCGCCGCGAACGCTGGTGCATCATGGGTGTCAACGGTGCCGGCAAGTCGACGCTGCTGAAGCTCGCGACCGGAGCGACCGTGCCCGACCAGGGAACCGTGACGCTCGGCGCCAGCGTCAAGCTCGGCTACTTCGCCCAGCACGCCATGGACCTGCTCGACGGCGACAGCACCATTTTGCAATGGCTGGAGGAGCGTTTCCCGAAGGCGGGGCAGGCGCCGCTTCGGGCGCTCGCCGGCTGCTTCGGCTTTTCCGGGGACGACATCGAGAAGCGCTGCCGGGTGCTGTCGGGCGGTGAAAAGGCGCGGCTGGTCATGGCCGCCATGCTGTTCGATCCGCCGAACTTCCTGGTGCTCGACGAGCCGACCAACCACCTGGACCTCGACACCAAGGAGATGCTCATCAAGGCGCTGGCGCAATATGAGGGCACCATGCTGTTCGTCAGCCACGATCGTCATTTCCTGGCGGAATTGTCCAATCGCGTGCTCGAGCTCACGCCCGAAGGCGTGCATCGCTATGATGGCGGCTACACCGAATATGTTGCCCGCAGCGGCCATGAGGCGCCCGGCCTGCGGAGCTGAGCCCATCGCTCACCCGGCCGATGCGTATCATCGGCCGGTCAAGGGTGCTTTGCCGCCGTCTTCAACAATATGGTCAGGCGACCGCGCCGCTGGCCACGTCCCGGGCCCGTGCCACCCAGGCAGCACCCTCGCGGGCATGGTGGAAACCGTTGGACAGCGGGGCCGCCGGATAGACGGCGCGCAGCCGATCGATCGCCTCTTCGGCCTCGAGTTCACCGTCGAGCACGCTGCGATAAAGCCTCGCCACCGCGACCATGTCGCAATCCTGCGGTGACAGGCGGATCGACGCGATGCCGGAGGCGGCCAGATCTGCCAGTTCGGCGACAAGCGCCTGACAGGTGTGGGACACGGTCTGAACGCCGTTCAGCGCCAGGAAGGACTGGCGGTCCAGTGTCTTCACCGGCAGCCCGTCCGGCTCCTCGCCACAGACGAACAGGCAGTTGTCCTTGATCTTGCCCTTGGAGCGGGCATGGGCACAGCGCGCCGAGATGGCGAGGGGCATGCGGCCGAAGGCGAAGACCTCGAAGTCGATCTCGGGGCTGTCGGCGACGATCTTCTCGACCGAAGAGAAGGGCAGTTCCGGTGGCAGACAGATGGTTTGTGCCCCACGGCTTGCCAGCAGTCTCGCAGTCGCCCCGTTGTAGACATTAACTAGCGGCCCGACATTGTGCGGCTTGCCATTGAGCAGCCCGAGCGCAGAAAGATCGTTGGCCTCGATCCGATGGTCGGCGGTCTCGACAAGCTCGCGCACCTGGCGGCTCTCACGCTCCAGCGTGACGAGGGCGAGTGTCGACAAGACGACCGTCTTTCCGGCCGCCTCCAGCCGTTCGGTGACTTCGGCGAGATGTGGCTCGATGAAGTGTTGCCGCTTGGAACAGACCGTCTCGCCGATCACCACGGTGTCGAAGGGCGCCTCGTCGGCGATGCGGAAATGAAAGTCGCGCCATTTCGGGCCGTCCCACAGATAGTAGACGGGGCCCATGGTCAGCGCGGGGGAAGGGGTATCGGTCATGCTCATCTCCAGCGCTTCTCGTAGGCGCCCGACGTGGTTTTCTGTCCCTCGCTCAGGCCCCTGAGCCGGGCGAGCAGGGCGGTGCGCTGTTCTGGTTTGGCCGACAGCGCCTTCTTCAAGGTGGAGACGACTTCGGAAACATAGGCCTTGCCGCGCTGACGGCCCTCGATCTTGAGCGCGCTGACGCCGGCGGCGGTGAGCGCATCGATCTCGCTCATCACGTCGAGCGAAACCGGATCCTCGAAGGCATAGGCCTTGTCGTCGGCAATGTCGAAACGGCCCTTGCACAGCGTCGGGTAGCCGGCGGCCTCGCCCGCAGGGAAACGGTTGATCGTGTAGTCGCCGAGTTCGGAGACGAGTTCGTTTCCTTCCTTGCGGTAGTGGACATGGCTTGCCGGCGAACAGACGCCGTTCATGTTCGGCGATTTGCCGGTCGCATAGGAGGAGAGCGAGCATCGCCCCTCGGCCATGACGCAGAGCCCGCCGAAGACGAAGACCTCGATCTCGCAGCGGATTTTTGGCGCGATCCGGGCGATGTCGGCAATGGTCAGCGTGCGCGGCAGCACCACGCGCTTGGCGTTGAAGGCGTCGACGAGAAAGTTGATGGCGTCGACATTGGAGGCCGAGGCCTGGACCGAGACGTGCAGACGCTGCTCGGGATAGCGCTCGGCCACATGCGCCATCAGGCCGAAATCGGCAAGGATCAGCGCATCGGCGCCGAGTGCCACGGCATCGGCTGCGGCGCGATACCAGATCTCCTCGTCTCCGGCGCGCATGAAGGTGTTGAGCGCGACGAAGGTCTGCGTCTTGTGGCGACGGGCATAGGCGATCGCCTCGCGCAGTTCGTCACGGCTGAAGTTGAGGCCTGGAAAATTGCGGGCATTGGTCTCGTCGCGGAAACCGCAATAGACGGCGTCGGCACCGGCATCGACCGCTTCGCGAAAGGCGGCGGGGGTGCCGGCGGGGCAGATCAGTTCCATGCGGATCCCTCCCCGGTGAGCGCGCGGCGGCGAATACCCTCGGCCATGCGGCCGAAGATCGGTGCGAAGGGGCCGGCCAGCGTCGAGAGGTCGCGCGGCAGGTCGATGTCGCAGTCGTCGAGGGCGTTGCGCATGGCGAGCATGGCCTCCATGTCGCCCGTGACGTTGAGGTCGCGCGAGAAGAACAGCGCGTCGGCGTCGCATCGGCCTTCGAGCAGGGCCAGAAGCATGAAAAGCGGACCTTCGACGGCGGCATCGGCCGCGGGCAGCGCGGCGCCCTTGCGCATGACGCGGATCGATGGCCTGGCCGGCTCGACCACAAAGGCGAGTGGCAGATCGCCCGGCAGGAAGGCGAAGCGCTTGGTCTTGTGTTCGCCCAGGCGTTCGAACAGGCCGGGATGCTCGCGCATGATTCGGCTGAACAGAAGTCCCGTCGCTCGCTCGATCACCGCTATCGGCACATAGTTGAGAGGGGTCGCGAGCGTTCTTGGGAATTCCATGGTTTTTCAAGGCCTTTGCAAAGAGCGGTGCGCGCCATGCTACTGGCTCGTGCGCCGCGGGCGTTTGAGCCAGCGCAAAGACTTGAGGATTTTTAGCCGTCACACAGGCGGGATGACAAAGACACCCTCCGCCATCCGGCGTTATGCCGACCTGCAGGAATTCGTCGAGGAACTCGAACGTCGCGGCAGCCTCAAGCGCATCGCGCGGCCGGTCTCGCTGGTACATGAGGTGACCGAAATCCATCGCCGGGTGCTGGCAGCCGGGGGGCCGGCTCTGCTCTTCGAAAAGCCCGTCAACGCGGCCGGCGAGATCGTGCCCATTCCGCTGCTGGCCAATCTGTTCGGGCATCGAGACCGGATCGAATGGGGCTTCGGACTGAATAGCGGCGAGATCGGCAGGCTGGCCGACCTGCTCGGCGAACTGCGCGAACCGCGGCCGCCGCGCTCCCTCAAGGAAGCGATGGGCAAGCTGCCGCTCTTGCAGTCGGCGCTTGCGCTTCGGGTCAAGACCGTCTCCGCGGCCGCTTGCCAGCAGGTGATCTGGCGGGGCGATGACGTGGACCTTGGTCGCCTTCCGATCCAGTGGTGCTGGCCGGGGGAACCCGCGCCGTTGGTCAGCTGGCCGCTGGTGATCACCCGCTCGCCGGAGGATCCCGCCGACGTCAATGTCGGGATCTATCGCATGCAGGTGCTGGGGCGCGACAGGCTGATCATGCGCTGGCTGGCGCACCGCGGCGGGGCCAAGCACCATCGCCAATGGCAGAAGATCGGCAAGGACATGCCGGTTGCCGTCGTCATCGGTAGTGATCCGGCCACCATCCTGTCGGCCGTCATGCCGTTGCCCGAGGGCATGAGCGAACTCGGCTTTGCCGGCGTGCTCAAGCGACGCCGTAGCCGTGTGGTCAATGCCGTCACCCAACCGCTTTCGGTGCCGGCCAATGCCGAGATCGTGCTCGAAGGTACGGTCTCCATCAGCGAGGTGGCCGATGAGGGCCCCTATGGCGATCACACCGGCTATTACAATTCGGTCGATCGCTTTCCGGTCATGACGCTGTCGGCAATCACGTCGCGGAAGAAGCCGATCTATCTCTCGACCTATACCGGGCGGCCGCCGGACGAGCCTTCGAAGCTCGGCGAGGCGATGAACGAGCTGTTCCTGCCGCTGGTCAAGAAGCAGTTTCCCGAGATCGTCGACCTTTGGTTGCCGCCGGAGGCCTGTTCTTATCGCGCCATCGTCGTTTCGATCGACAAGCGCTATCCGGGGCAGGCCCGGCGCATCATGATGGGGCTGTGGTCCATGCTGCCGCAGTTCAGCTATACCAAGCTGATCATCGCCGTTGATCCGGATATCGACGTGCGCAACTGGCCGGACGTGATCTGGGCGCTGTCCACCCGTTTTGACGCCAGCCGCGACGTTGCCATCATCTCCGACACACCGATCGACTATCTCGATTTCGCCTCGCCCAAGCCGGGTCTCGGCGGCAAGCTCGGATTGGACGCCACGACCAAGATTGGTCCGGAGACGGAGCGGGAGTGGGGGCGCGTGCTCGACATGGCGCCGGAGGTGTCCGCAAAAGTCGATGCCATGTGGAGCGAGCTGGGTCTTGGAGATCGGCCATGAACGTGCGCCGTATCGTGCTTGGCGTGTCCGGGGCATCGGGGGCGGCGATCGCCATGCGGATTGCCGAGCGGCTCTCGATGCTTGAGGGGATGGAGACGCATCTCGTCGTTTCCGCGGCGGCCGAGCGGACCTTTGCCCATGAACTGGATGCGGATGCGCTTTACCGGCTCGAAGGCCTGGTCGCTCGGCGTCATGCGATCGGCGACATCGGTGCGGCGATCGCCAGCGGTTCGTTTCGCACGGCCGGCATGATCATTGCGCCATGTTCGATGCGCAGCCTCGCCGGCATTGCCTCCGGCCTGTCCGACACGCTTCTGATCCGCGCGGCCGATGTGCATCTGAAGGAGCGGCGGCCGCTCGTTCTTCTCGCCCGCGAGACGCCGCTGCATCTCGGTCACCTGCGCAACATGGTTGCGGTGACGGAGATGGGGGCGATCGTCATGCCGCCGGTTCCGGCCTTTTATCGCCGCCCGGCGACGGTCGGCGAGATCATCGACCATGTCGCGGCACGCGCCATCGACCTTCTGCGGCTGACCGACGAACCTCTGGCGCAGGAATGGATGGGCGAAGGCCAGGGCTAAAGGCTGGCGGCAAGAAGCGGATCGGCACCGAACAGCGCGGCATGTCCGCCGAGAAGCAGCCAGGCCGTGACCAGTGCGGAAAGCCCCGCCGCTGCAACAAGAGGCGCGTCAAGGCGCAGGCGGTTGCGGCCGGCGAGGATGGCGGCAAAGGGCACAAGCGACGAGGCGCGGGCCATCTGGTCCCAGCGGGCGGCCAGACGTTTGCGGGCGCGACGGTCCAGGACGGCAAATCCCGACACCGTGAAGAGCCCGAGCCCGCCGAAGAGGATGAGCGACCGCAGATCGCCATTGGGCACCAGATGGCCGAGCGACCAGAACAGGAAGCCCCAGAGAACCGGATGGCGGGTGATCCGGGTGATCGCGCCGGGCGTCGCCTCCTGCCTGAGGCTGATCGACATCGGATTAGGGCTCAGCAAGCCGGCAATGACGAGGAACAGGCCGAGCGGTGCGGCGACCAGCGTCACGTCGGCCTGCCATCCGGCCGGTTCCCAGAGCGGGATGTAGTCGGTCGACAGAGCGGCCTGAATAACCCAGGCCAGCACCACGACGGAGACCAGCGAATAGAGGCCGAGATAGGTGCGTTTGCCGAGGAGGGCGATCGCCCCGGCCCGCACCGGTGCTAATGCCGGTACCGAGTGCAGCACAAGGAAGGCGGCAAGTGCGACCAGAAGGTTGGTCATGCAAGCACCCGACCGGTTCCCGTCTCGCCCGGAACCAGCTGTTCGATCAACGCCCGCTCCGAGGCCACATGGCGCCGTACGCATTCGAAGAAGCCGCGCAGCATGTAGCCGATGGTCTCGAAGGTCAGTCCGCAGTGACCACGCAAGAGGGCCTTGAGCGTCAGCGAGATTTCCTCGGCTGCCAGCCGGTCGCAGCGATGCTCGTTCTTCAGCCGCTCGATCATCATGGCCGAGAAGCACGACCCCGCCTCGCGCTCGAGATCGGGAAACAGCAGCTCTTCCTCGAACGCCTGGGTGCGGGCGAGCAGAGCCACCACGCTGTCGGATACGTCGTGACAAAGCCTCTCATTCACATCGAACGGCAGGCTGTCGGCCAGTGCTTCCAGATCGTGACACAAGGCCAGCAGATCCTGATGGTTCTGCTTCAGCGTGCGGAGTTCCTGGTTGTTGAGGATGCGGTCGGGGTGCATGGCAAACTCCTTTTCATTGACTGACGAACAGCACGGTGGCTATGGCGATCGAGGCAAGCACGGCCGACACGGTGCCGCCACGCTGCAGGACGCCCATGCGGTAGAGCAGGATCGCAAAGCCGATGATGATGGGCGTGGCGACGGTCAGTCCGATCTGGGCGTCAGTCATGAAAGCAATCTCCTTCGATGCTCAGAACCTAACGCCGCGGCGGTCGTTTTTCTTTGTCCTGACGCAAAGACGCGTCGATCGAGCCGGGCTAGGTAAAGCCCTATGATGACCGGAACTAACATTTCAGCCATGGCGGCAGCGTCAGCGATCGAAGAGGAGGAGAGCGACGTTCTCCTGCTCTGGGTGCTCGTCTGGAGCGAATTGGTTGCCTTCGGGATCCTGATCGGAGCCTTCCTGGTGATGTCGGCTCTCGAGCCGGAGCGTTTCGCTCTTGCCCGGCTCCATCTGAGCCCCGGTCTTGCGGCGCTCAATACTGTCATACTTCTTACCAGCGGTTGGCAGGCGGCGGTGGCGGCGCGCCGTACCGCCTCGGCCCAGCAGGTCCGTCGCTCGCTGATCGCGGCGGCCCTACTGGGTTTCGTTTTCCTAGTCGTCAAGCTCTTCGAATATGCCGGAGAGATCCGCTATGCGGGCGAGGAGACCTTCAGTCGGTTCTTCGAACTCTATTTCATCATCACCGGCTTCCATCTTCTGCACGTGGTCTTCGGCGCGCTCGTCATGCTGCTGATCGCCTGGCGGCCGGCACGTGGCAATGTCGCTCTCATCACCACGCTCTGGCATGCGATCGACCTCGTGTGGATCGTCATGTTTCCGATCATCTATCTGGCCTGACGCAATGGATCGTTTCTCTGAAGAGCGCCTTCACTGGGCCTTCGTCATGGCCGGCGTGCTCGCACTCGGCGGTGCAATCGCCGCGGCCTTGAGCGGCAACATGGTCATGCCGATCGCCATCGTGCTTCTCGCCGCGCTCGCCAAGGCACGCATCGTCATTCTCGACTTCATGGGCCTTAGGCACGCCCGTGGCGCACTGCGTTTTGCGCTTGTCGCCTGGCCGTTCCTGTTCGTGATCCTGGCGCTGTCGCGCGCCGTCTTCGTGGCCATTGCCTGGCCCCAGTGAGCCCTTCTCCATCGTCCGTTTGTTTGCCGAAAAGCAAAGAAGGCTTTTCCGCCGTCGCTAGAAAGGGACCGTCCCGCAGAACGGCATGAGGGGCGGCCTGGCCGCCGACCGCTGCAGGGGGATTTCACCAGGCCGGCGGCGGAATAAAAGCTGCGGCGAACGAAAGGACCATGGGGATGGCAGAGCGCCTAACCAAGACCGGGGCCCGCAACGTCTTCTATGGCGGGTCCATCTTCTTCTTCACGATCTTCGTGGGCCTGACGGCCCACAGCCATTATTACATGAAGACGACTTCCACCGACGAGGCCACGCTGACCGACGGCGTGGCACGCGGCAAGCACGTCTGGGAAAAGAACTCCTGCATCAATTGTCACACCCTGCTCGGCGAAGGCGCCTATTTCGCGCCCGAACTCGGCAATGTCTGGGTGCGCTGGGGCGGCAAGGACGATCCGGAAGGCGCCCGCGAAACGCTGAAATCCTGGATGGCCGCACAGCCTTCGGGCGTCGAGGGCCGCCGGCAGATGCCGCAGTTCAACCTGACGGAGCAGGAGCTCAACGACCTCGCTGACTTCCTCGAATGGACGAGCCGCATCAAGACGCAGAACTGGCCGCCGAACGATGCCGGTTGAGCAAGTGCCGCGACAAGGAGAAAGACAATGAAATACCAAACCCAGAAGGTCGCGATGCTGTATTTCTACGGCGCGCTCGGCCTGTTTCTCGCCCAGGTGCTGTTCGGCGTGCTCGCCGGCACGATCTATGTGCTGCCCAACACGCTCTCCGAACTCCTGCCGTTCAACGTCGTGCGCATGGTGCACACCAATGCGCTGATCGTCTGGCTGCTGATCGGCTTCATGGGCGCGACCTATTATCTGCTTCCGGAAGAGGCGGAGACCGAGCTCTACAGCCCGAAGCTGGCGATCGCCCAGTTCTGGATCTTCCTCGTCGCCGCCGCGGTTGCCGTGGTAGGTTATCTGTTCAAGATCCATGAAGGGCGCGAATTCCTCGAACAGCCCTTCGCCATCAAGGTCGGCATCGTCATCGTCTGCCTGATGTTCCTGTTCAACATCACTCTGACCGTGCTCAAGGGCCGTAAGACGGTGGTTACCAACATCCTGATCTTCGGGCTGTGGGGCGTGGCGATCTTCTTCCTGTTTGCCTTCTACAACCCGGTCAATCTCGCGCTCGACAAGATGTACTGGTGGTATGTCGTGCATCTGTGGGTCGAAGGCGTTTGGGAGCTGATCATGGCCTCCGTGCTCGCCTTCCTGATGATCAAGCTCAACGGCATCGACCGCGAAGTGGTCGAAAAGTGGCTCTATGTCATCGTCGGCCTGGCGCTGTTCTCCGGCATTCTCGGCACGGGCCACCACTATTACTGGATCGGCGCTCCGGGCTACTGGCAGTGGATCGGTTCGCTGTTCTCGACGCTCGAAGTCGCACCCTTCTTCACCATGGTGATCTTCACCTTCGTGATGACCTGGAAGGCCGGCCGCAAGCATCCGAACAAGGCAGCGCTGTTGTGGTCGATCGGCTGCTCGGTCATGGCCTTCTTCGGTGCCGGCGTCTGGGGCTTCCTGCACACGCTGTCGTCGGTGAACTATTACACCCACGGCACGCAGGTGACCGCCGCCCATGGCCATCTCGCCTTCTTCGGCGCTTATGTCATGCTGAACCTCGCCATCATGGCCTATGCCATTCCGGAGATCCGTGGCCGCCAGCCGTATAACCAGTGGCTGTCGATCGCGAGCTTCTGGATGATGTGCACCGCGATGTCGGTCATGACCTTCGCGCTCACCTTCGCCGGTGTGCTGCAGGTCCATCTGCAGCGGGTTCTCGGCGAAAGCTACATGGCCGTGCAGGACCAGCTTGCCCTGTTCTACTGGGTCCGCCTCGGCTCCGGCGCCGTCGTGCTGATCTCCGCTCTGATGTTTGCCTGGTCCGTGCTCGTCCCCGGCAAGGAAAAGGCGGCAGCCTTCGGTCTGGCCGAGCCCGCCGAATAAGGCACCACCTCCCGGAAGGGCCGATGGCCCTTCACGGTTCGATGGGGGAGTGGCTGAAACGCTCCCCCATCGACCGGCCCCGGCGCCCGATCAGACCCGGCACGTCTCTCAAGGCCGGAGAAGATCCTGCCCCGATGCATGCCTCGTCTCGTCATCGTCACCATTTTAAGGAACACCCCGATGAACCTGATGCTTACCAACCCGCCTTACCCCGAGATCCCGACCTATTCCCCTGCGGGGCACGAGTGCGAACTGTTCGAGACGGCCTGGACGCGGCAGCTGCCGCTGTTGCTCAAGGGGCCGACCGGTTGCGGCAAGACCCGATTCGTCGGGCACATGGCCGCCAAGCTCGGCCTGCCGCTGTCGACCGTGTCGTGCCATGACGACCTTGCCGCCGCCGACCTCACCGGGCGTTATCTCATCAAGGGCGGTGACACGGTCTGGGTGGACGGCCCTTTGACGCGGGCCGTGCGCGAGGGCGGCATCTGCTATCTCGACGAGGTAGTCGAGGCGCGCAAGGACGTGGCGGTGGTGCTCCATCCACTGACCGACGACCGGCGCATCCTGCCGCTTGAGCGGACCGGCGAGGTCCTGAGTGCGCCTCCCGGCTTCATGCTCGTGGTCTCTTACAATCCGGGATACCAGAACCTCCTGAAGACGCTGAAGCCGTCCACCCGCCAGCGCTTCGTGGCCATCGAGTTCGATTTCCTGCCTCGCGATCGCGAGATCGCCGTCGTCTCGGCCGAAAGCGGTCTTGCCGAGGGAATGGTCGCGCCGCTCGTCGATCTCGCCCGCCGGCTTCGGGCTCTGAAGGGCCATGATATCGAGGAAGGGGTGTCGACACGTCTTCTGGTCTATTGCGCAAGCCTCATTGATGCCGGCCTCGAGCCGAGCCAGGCCGTGCGTTCGGCGATGATCGAGCCGCTGACTGACGAGCCGGACGTGCGCGCCGCTTTGCTCGAACTGACGCGTGCGGTGATCCGCTAGGAGAGCGACCATGCTGGACTTCCTGGAACTGGAAGAGACCGTCGGGCGTGCGTGGCACAACATTGCGGGCAATACGCGCACCTGGCCCCGCTATCCCGGGGCGGCCGTCCTGCTCGAGGACGTCCAGCCTGTGCTGTCCGTCTGCTTTCGCGGTTTCGGCGGCGAGCGCGCGGTTCAGCTTGCACCGGCACGCGGGCGCACGCTCAGCCACCGTCTGAAGTTTCGCCAGCGTCTGGGGCTCGGCGAGGAAAAGCTGGTTCAGCCCGGTCGCGACCACGCCACCGTCATGCTGCCGCCCGTGCTCGACCTGTTGCCGACGGCTGCGCTCAACCGCGATCTCTATGTCTGGCTTGCCGCCTTCATGGCGACGATGCCGCTCTCGCCGGTCGTAGCTGACGATCCGCTCCTGCGCGACACTGCCGTCCTCGATCGCGCCGCCCAGACGGTTCAGGCCGTCCTAGAAGGCTTTCCCGGTCTGAGGTCCCGCTATCGGGGGCTTTGTGCCTCCCTTCTCGGCGAGCGCCAGCGGGGCAAGCTGCCTCGCATCGAGCAGCTCGTCGAGGATCGGGTGGTCAACCTCCTGCGGGCCGGCGCTGGCCTTGCGCCGCTTGCCTATCCCGAACCCTTGCCTGCCAAGGCTCCGCCCGGCTATCTCCCGATGTTGCCGGTGCCGCTCTGGCCCGACGCGTTGGTGCGGGAGGAGAGCACACCGCGGGCCGAAGAGGATCGCCCGGCCGCGGGCGGTGACCGTCAGTCTGCGGCCGTGGGACGCCAGGTCGCCACACGCGAGAAGAGCGACGGTCGCGACAAGGATCGCAGCCCCTTCATTCTGAACCGGTTCGAAAAGATCCTGGCCATGGCGGAGATGGTCAATGTCGATCGCCCCGGCGACGACAGCGACGACCATGATGCTGCCGCGGCCGACGAACTCGACGACATGACACTCGGTGAGCGCAAGGGGCGGCCCTCGGCACGGTTCCGCTTTGATCTCGACCTGCCACCGGAGGCGCTCGACAGGACGCCGCTGACGGCGGAACTGAGCTATCCCGAATGGGATTACCGCAGCCAATCCTACCTCAAGGATTATTGCCGGGTGCTCGCAGGTCCGGCGCCGGCCGACGGACAGAGCCCGGAGGCAACGGCTGCAATGAAAAGCCTGATTCGCAGCGTCCGTCGCCAGTTCGAGGTGTTGCGGCCCAAGCACGAAATGCTCAGAGCCCAACTCGATGGCGCCGACCTCGACCTCGACGCGGTTGTGCGCAGCCGCAGCGATCTTAAGGCCGGTGGGGAGGGGAGCGACCGCATCCATCTGATGAGCCGTCCGCAAGCCCACGATCTGGCTGTGACCCTCCTGGTCGACGTTTCGCTGTCGACCGACGCCTGGTTCGACGATCTTCGTGTGCTCGACGTCGAGAAGGAAGCACTGCTGGTGCTCGCCAACGGGCTTGCGGCCTGTGGCGACAACCACTCGATCCTCACCTTCACCTCGCGCCGCCGCTCCTGGGTCCGCGTCGAGACGGTGAAGGACTTCGGCGAGAAGATGGGGCCGATGGTGGAGAACCGCATCGCGGCGCTCAAGCCCGGCTATTACACGCGCATCGGCGCGGCGATCCGCCATGCGACGGCCAAGCTCGCCGAACAGCCGAACCGGCGCCAGCTGCTTCTGGTGCTCACGGACGGCAAGCCCAACGACGTCGATCACTACGAGGGACGTTTTGCCCTCGAAGACAGCCGTCGCGCGGTCATCGAGGCCCGGCGCAAGGGCGTGCGCGTCTTCGGCGTGACGGTCGATCGCGACGCCAAATCCTATGTTCCGGCCATCTTCGGCCAGCACGGCTATGCCGTCGTGTCGAACATTGCGCGTCTGCCGGCGGCACTGCCGGCCATCTATCGCGGCCTTGCCAGTTGAGGCGGAGGCACGGCCGCTGAACGGAAAGGCCCGGCGCTAGGGGTGGCGCCGGGCCTTTCTCGTTGTCCGCCGCTGGTCTTGGTTACGCTGCCTTGGCGTGCGTGCGGGTGGTCTGCTCGAGATAGGCGTCAAAGCTTGCCGCAACGGCGCGGATGATAAAGCGGCAATCGCGGCGGACGGTCACGACGCCATCCGCGACCTCGGTAATGCCGTCCTCGATCAGACGCCGGAACAGCGTATTGCCGGAGAGGAGTTGTTCCGGGTCGAAGCCGTGCACGGCGCAGAGCGAGGCAAGGTCGACACGAAAATCGCACATCAGTCGCTCGATCACCTGCGCGCGCAGCCGGTCTTCCGGCGTCAGGCGATAGCCCTTGGCGGTCGCCAGCTGCCCGGACGCGACGCGCTGGGCATACTGTCCGATTGCCACCTCGTTCTGGATATAGCCGTCGACGGTGCGTCCGATCGCCGAGGCGCCGAGGCCGACCAGCGTCTTGCAGGCATCTGTCGTGTAGCCCTGAAAATTGCGGTGCAGACGGCCGGTTTCAGCCGCCAGCGACAGATCGTCCTCCGGCAGGGCGAAATGGTCGAGGCCGATGCGGCGATAGCCGGCGGCGGACAGGGTTTCGGCGATCGCTTCCGCCTGGGCGTGGCGCTCGGCTGCATCCGGCAGCGCCCTTTCGTCGATCAGGCGCTGGTGCTTCTTGAACGAGGGGATGTGAGCATAGCCGAACACGGCGAAACGGTCCGGACGCATGGCGATCGCGGTCCTTGCCGTCTCGATACAGGAGGCGACGGTCTGGTGCGGCAGGCCGTAGATCAGGTCGAAATTGACGCTGTCGATGCCGGCCTCGCGCAGGCCCATCGTCGCATCGGCGGTCTGCTCGGCGGTCTGGATGCGGTTGATGGCTTTCTGTACGACAAGATCAAAGCTCTGCACGCCGAGGCTGGCGCGGGTCACGCCCGACTGGCCGAGCGCGCCGATCATCGAAAGGGTGAGCGTGCGCGGGTCGATCTCGACGGCTGTTCCGGCGTTGGGCGCGACGTTGAACTCCCTGTGCAGGAAGGCGGAGAGATCGAGAAACTCCTCCGGTGTCATGATGGTCGGGGTGCCGCCGCCGAAGTGGATCTGGCCGATCTTGAGCGGCTTGCCGGCGGCCTTGGACACAAGCCGGATCTCGCGCTTGAGGACATCGAGATAGTCGAGGATCGGCTGGTCCTTCTGGGTGATCGAGGTGTGGCAGCCGCAGTACCAGCACATCGAGCGGCAGAAGGGGATGTGCAGATAAAGGGAGACTGCTTCGCGGGCGGGCACAGCGGCGAGCCAGTCGCCATAGGTCCCGGCCCCGATGCCGGGGGCAAAGCGTGGTGCGGTCGGATAGCTGGTGTAGCGGGGCAGGCGGGCTTCGCCATATTTTTCGATGAGAGCGCGGGACATATCGCGGGACATGGGTTCCTCCGGGTTCACGGTTGTCCCTGCCTAGTGCCGATTGCGCATTTGCTCTTTGCCAAATCCCAAGGAGCGCGACGAAAGCGGTTCCGGCCTTCGTCGTTTTGTTTGCGCAGCGACAAGGTGGGTGGCCGCGCTTGGGTCTAGATCCGGAGCAACGGCCGGGCCCGGGCCGTTTCTCTTCGCGGGCCGAACAGCAACAGGACGACCCCATGACCGATATTGCAGAGACGAGGCCCCACATCGACGTGCGTCTGATCCCGCCGCCGGAACGGCATCCGCGGATTTTCTCCATGCTCCATGCCCTGCCGCAAGGTGCTGCGATGCTGATCACCAGCGACCACGACCCCCGTCCGCTGCATTATCATCTGCAGGCGAATTTCTCCGGCCTGTTCGGCTGGGAATATCTCGAGCAGGGCCCCGAAGTGTGGCGCGTCGCGATCGAGAGGCTCGCCCAGGCTGCGGCCTCCGGGTCCGGCTGTGGTTGCGGCTGCGGCGGCGCTCATTGAGTTTCGTCAGGATGGCGTGACAGTGAGGAGGCGGAGATGCCGGGTGCAAGCCTTTCCCGTTGGACCATGGCCTATTTTGCGGCCGCGTGCGCGTTTCTGCTGATCGCGGAGGTGCTGTTGACCTCCGGCTATGGTTATCCGGCAGGGACGATCGAGGCACCGCCGACGCTCGTCGTCGTCCATCTCCTCACGGTCGGCTGGTTCGGCCTTCTGATGTCCGGCGCGTTGTTGCAGTTCGTGCCGGTGCTTGTAGCGCAGCCTTTGCGGTGGGGCGTCCTGGCGCTGCCGGCGCTGGCTACGATCGTCCTTGGCGATATCAGCCTCGTTGGCGGCTTTGCGTCGCTCGGCAACGGCGCGGTGATTGCCGGACCGCTTCTCTCCCTTGGTGGGCTGGCGCTGACGACCGGCTATCTGGCGATCGCCGGCATCGTCGGCAGAACGCTTGCCGGCGCCCGTCCGCTCGCCCTGCCTGCCCGGTTCGTCGCGCTCAGCCTTACGGCGCTTGTCGCGACGCTCGGGCTCGGGATGCTGTTTGCACTCGTACTGTCCGGCTATCTGCCGCCGGCCATCGGCGCATTTCTGCCCGACGCTCTGCCGCTGCATGCCGCACTCGGGCTCGGCGGCTGGCTGACGGTGTCCGCAATTGGCGTCAGCTACAGGCTGCTGCCCATGTTCCTGCTCGCCCCCGACAGTGCCGGCCGGAGCGCCGCGCCTGTGTGGTGGGCTGCGGGGTGCGCCATTCTCCTGCTGTTCGTCGCGATCTTTCTCGTCGCCGCCGGTCTTTCGGGCGTCACGCGCGTTCTGGCCGCCGTGCTGGCGGTTTCGCTGGTCGGTCTTGGGCTTTATGGCGTCGATCTCGTCGCCATCTATCGGGCGCGGCGACGGCCGCGGCTTGAGCTCAACAGCCTTGCCGGCCTTGCCGCCTTTCTTGCGCTCTTTCTCGGCGCCCTCTGGCTTGCATTAGCCGCGATCCTCGGCCGTCTGGCGTCGGATATCGGCGCCATCGTCTATCTTCTCGGATTCGGTTGGTTGACGGGTCTTGGACTCGCCAAGCTCTACAAGATCATTCCCTTCCTGACCTGGCTCGAATGCTATGGCCCCGTTCTCGGCCGCACGCCGACGCCGCGGGTTCAGGATCTCGTCAGCGAGACGCGTGCGCGTTTCTGGTTTCTGCTGTTCCATCTCGCCGTGCTCGGCGCGACCGCTGCCCTGGCGCTCGATCAGACGGCGCTGTTTCGCGTCGCGGCCGGGTTCCAGTTCACTATGACCGTTGCGCTCATCGCGGAGTTCCTGCGCGCACGCGCTCTTGCGGAAATTGCCCCCGACAAACGCTTGCCCGACGGCGCCATCCGGCCCAATCTCTTTCTGCCTTCCTTTCACCCCACGAGGTCGACATGACTACCCCTTACAAAGAACTCGACGTCCGCCCGATCCTGCGCAATGGCGGCGAACCCTTTCAGGCCATTATGGAGGCCGTGCAGTCGCTGAAACCGGGCGAGGGGCTGAGGTTGCTCGCAACCTTCAAGCCGGAGCCGCTGTTTCGCGTCATGGGCAAGCGCGGCTTTTCGCATGAGGCCTCCGAAATCGGCGACGGCGAATGGCAGGTGCTGTTTACGCCAGAGGCCGGTGGCCCCGCCGATGTCGCAGCATCCAGCGATGCCGTTTCTGCCGCAAGCTGGGCCGAGCCGATCTTCAATCTCGATCTCACCGATCTCGATCCGCCGGAACCGATGGCCCGTATCCTGTCGCGCACCGAACTCATGGATCCGGGCGAGGTTCTGTTTGCCCTTCTGTCCCGCGAGCCGGTCTTTCTGATGCCGGAGCTCGAAAAGCGCGGGCATCAATGGGTGGGCAATTACGACGAGACCGGCACCGCTTATCGCATGCTGATCCGAATCGGTGAGGCTCGGTCCTAAGATGATCGACCCCGACAACGTTTCGGGTGTCGCCGCGGAAATCCTGGCGGCGCTGACGCAGATCACGGATCCTGAGATCGGCGGCAACATCGTTGACCTCGGACTGATCTATGACGTGACCGTCGATCCGGCCGGGGCGGCGCGGATCGTCATGACGACGACGTCACGCGGTTGTCCGGCGGCGGGCTTTCTGCAGCAGGCCGTCCAGGCGGCCGTGGAAGGTGTGAGCGGCGTGACGACCGTTCTCGTTGACCTGACCTACGAGCCGCGCTGGACGCCCGATTTTATTCGCGCCGGCGGCTTTGCCTTTTCCCCGCGTCACTGATCCGTGCCTGTCTCCACTCGTTCCGGACGCCCGCCGATCCGGATATCGGGGGACACTGCCCCTATCCCAGCCCTGTCCGGCGGACACGGGCTAGCATGGGGCCATATTCGACGACGAAGAGGCCAAAGGCGAGGATCCAGAAGAACCCGGCGGCGGCGTAGAGCGCCGTCGCATGGTTCGGCACCAGGTCGGCGAGCGGACGCAGCAGCGCCGCGAGGACCATGGCGGCATAGGAGAGGGTCGTCATGCCTGATGCTTTCAAGACGCGTCCGGTGTGACCGCGGATTGCGCGTGTCATGACCGCCAGCATCATCGTCGCCATCGCCCCGACTGTCAGCACATGCAGCACCGCGTTTCCAGCGAGAAGCCCTTCTGCGCCGACCGCTATGGCGATGAAACCCAGCGGCACGAAGGCATAGGCAGCGTGGAGGATGAACAGCAGCTTTTCCGTAAAGACCGCGTGGCCACGCCAGCGCGTCAGGCGGATGCCATGGAGCAGAAACGCGGTCAGGGCGGCAAACGTCGTCAAGCGGCTTTGCGGCAGGATCGTCCAGCCGGCGAGTGCTGCGGCACCGATTGCGATCGCGATATTGTCGAAGCGGCCGAACGATGCCGGAAAGTGCGTCTCGCCCCGCTGGTTCAGCCAGTTGCGTGTAAAGCTCGGGATGATCCGGCCGCCCATGATCGTGATCAGCACGACATAGGCCGAGACGGCCAGTCTCTCAATGCCGCCGCCATCTCCGGCGGCAAGGACCAGGACATGGAAGGCGATATTCGCCGAGGCGAGGATCGCCAGGATGACCAGAACCTTTGTGTCCCGCCATTTGCTACCCGTGACGATCTCGCGGGCAAAAACGAGGAAGAGGACGGGCAGGAACAGGCTGTCTATGGCCGCGGAGAAGACGGGGCTGACGAGGTCCGGCTGGAGCAGGGCCAGCCGTCCTGCAAGCCACAGGGCAAGGAGCGCCATCAGCGGGCGACCGGACACGGGAAGCCGGCCCGTCCAGTTCGGGATCGAGGTGAGAAGAAAGCCGGCTACGACCGCGGGCGCGAAGCCGAACAGCATTTCATGCGCGTGCCAATGTTGCGCGCCGTAGGAGCCGCCGACTTCCAGTTCGCCGGCAAGGGCGAGGATCCAAAGGATCATGGTGGCGATCGCCATCAGGCCGGCGGCGAGGAAGAAGGGGCGGAAACCGTAAGAGAAAAGGATCGGCCCGTTCGTCGACTGGCCGCGGGGAATGCCGCCGCGTCGGCCGGTGGGGTGGCTGTTCATCGCGAAGCTCCGATTTCTTGATAAATGGCAACCACCGTTAGGTCGAAGCCTGGCTGCGGTCATTGACCAGACGCAAGCAAAACACTGGTTTATCAACGGATTCAGAAGGTTCCGAAGGCGGCTTCTCTGCCAAAATGACGCAGGTGCGCCCCCTCCAAAGGAAGTTTGTGCTGGCACAAATTCGCTTCCGGGGTGCGGGCGTAAAACCTTTCTCGACCGGACGACATCCGCTCCGCGCTATCCAAAAGGAGACATTCCGATGACCGAGAAGTTTCAGGTAACTCGCCGCACAATTCTGGCCGGTGCGGCCTTTGCAGGCGCTCTGGCGCCGATCGTCATGCCGCACGCTGCCCGCGCCGAAGGCGGGGACATCAAGACCAACGCCGCTGCAACGGCCGCCGACATTGCCAAGCTTCCGCGCGTCAAGGTCGACCTGGTCAAGCCGCCCTTCGTTCACGCCCATACCCAGAAGGCCGAGGGCGGACCCAAGGTCGTTGAGTTCACCATGACGATCGAGGAGAAGAAGATCATCGTCGATGACCAGGGCACCGAAGTCCACGCCATGACCTTCAACGGTTCCGTCCCGGGCCCGCTGTTGGTGGTTCACGAAGGTGACTATGTCGAGCTGACGCTCATCAATCCCGAGACCAATACGCTGCAGCACAACATCGACTTCCATTCGTCGACCGGCGCGCTCGGTGGCGGCGCTCTGACCGTGGTCAACCCCGGCGAGAAGACCATCCTGCGCTTCAAGGCCACCAAGGCCGGCGTCTTCGTCTATCACTGCGCACCTCCCGGCATGGTTCCGTGGCACGTCACCTCGGGCATGAACGGTGCAATGATGGTCCTGCCGCGCGACGGCCTGAAGGATCACAAAGGCAACGAGCTGGTCTATGACAAGGTCTACTATGTCGGGGAACAGGACTTCTATGTCCCCAAGGACGAAAAGGGCAATTTCAAGAAATATGAGACTGCCGGCGACGCCTATCAGGACGTTCTCCAGGTCATGCGCAGCCTGACGCCCAGCCACATCGTCTTCAACGGCGCCGTCGGCGCGCTGACCGGCGAGAATGCACTCAAGGCCGAAGTCGGCGATCGTGTCCTGATCGTGCATTCGCAGGCCAATCGCGACACCCGTCCGCATCTTATCGGCGGTCACGGCGACTATGTCTGGGCAACCGGCAAGTTCCACAACCCGCCGGAAACCGATCAGGAAACCTGGTTTATCCCGGGTGGCGCTGCCGGAGCTGCCTATTACACCTTCCTGCAGCCGGGCATTTACGCCTATGTCAACCACAACCTGATCGAGGCTTTCGAGCTGGGTGCCGCCGCGCACTTCACCGTCACCGGTGACTGGAACGACGATCTGATGACCTCGGTGCTCGCGCCTTCGGCCAGCTGATTTCGCCCTGCCCATGCCCGCTCCCCGCGGGCATGGGCTCCCTTTCCTTTGCCCCGCCACTCGACTGCCTGCGGGAGGTCGCCATGTCCGTACTTAGCCACACTCACGTCCCCTCGGTTTCTTCGGTCGCTCTGCCGGCCGTGCTGCTGCTGGCCTTTGCCGGCGGGCTTGCCGTGCAGACCGGCGTTCTGCACACCGCGCCCGCGGGTGTCCCGGTTCCGGCGACCATCCGCATCGAGCCGCACAGTTTCACCTATCGGCCGGCTGGCGAGTTCTACAAGAACGGCTTTGCCGTCGACGCACCTATGGTCGAGATCCACAGGAGCCAGCCCCTCGAGATCACCCGGTATCAGGTGACTACCGGCGAATACGATGCCTGCGTGGCTGAGGGTGCTTGTCCTGCCCGCGAATCCGAGACGCCGTCGTCTCTCGATTTGCCGGCCACGTCGATCAGCCACGACGACGCGACCGCCTACGCCGAATGGCTGAGCACCCGCACGGACGCCGTGTGGACCCTGCCGAGCGACGAGGACCTTGCCTTTGCCGCCGGATCGAAATTCCCTGATGACGCACTCGGGGTCGATCCCGACAGCAAGAACCCTGCTCTGCGCTGGTTGGCCGACTATCAGCGCGAGGCAGCGCGCAAGGCCTCGCGCGATCCCTCGCCGCAGCCGCTCGGCCGCTTCGGCGAGGGCGAGTACGGCCTTGCCGACTTTGGCGGCAATGTCTGGGAATGGACCACGACTTGTAACCGCAAGGTTACGCTCGGCGATGGAATGACCGGCGCCGAGGCCAGCGAGAGCTGCGGCATCTATATCGCTTCCGGAAAACATCGTTCACCCCTCAGTTCCTTCATTCGCGACCCGAAGAGCGGCGGTTGCTCGGTCGGCACACCGCCGGACAATGTCGGGTTTCGGCTGATCCGCGACGGCAGCTGGTATGGAAGGCTAGTTTTTGCCTTTCGTCAGGCACGATCCTAGTCTAGAAGACCTAACTGACTTGAGGCCGTGGACGGCTGATCTGGCGCCAGACAGTTTGGCGCCAGTGCCCGCAGAAAGGATCAGCGTCGTTGAAGATCGACCGGACCGTCGTCAAGGTTCTTCCGCTGTTCGACCGGATGAGCGACGAGGATCTCGACAAACTGCTTGCTCACGCTACCTCGCGGAGGATTCCGCAGGGAGAGTGCGTGTTCGAGCAGGGCCAGCCGGCGGTCAGCTTCTACCTGCTCTTGCACGGGCGTCTGAAGGTCACCCAGGTGACGGAAGACGGGCAGCAGATCATCGTGCGGGTCGTTCATCCCGGTGATCTCTTCGGCTTCGCCAAGGCGCTGCAGCGCAGCGACTATCCTGGCACCGCGATTGCCGCGGCCGAAAGCCTCACGCTCGGCTGGCCGACCGATCTATGGCCCAATTTCGTTGAGCACAATCCCCGATTGGCGGTGACCGCCATGCAGACGATCGGCCAGCGTCTCGAAGAAGCGCATACCCGCATTCGCGAAATGTCGACCCAGGAGGTCGAGCGGCGTGTCGCCCACGTCGTCCTCAGGCTCGCGCGCAAGGCCGGGCGCAAGGAAGAGAACGGGATCCGCATCGACTTTCCCATTTCACGCCAAGACATTGCCGAAATGACCGGAACGACGCTGCACACCGTGTCGCGCATTCTGAGCGCCTGGGAGGGGCGTGGACTGGTCGAAGGCGGCCGCCAGAAGCTGCTGGTAAAAAACGCCGCCGGGTTGTCGGAACTGGCCGAGGGGCTGAAGGATCAGCAGTGAAGGCTTCCGATCGCTTCCTTGTAAAATTGCGCTTTGTTAGTTGCGCAAGCACAAAGAACGGCCTCGGCGAAAGGTCTATCTCCTGTCCCAACGGATCCGAAGGGTCCTGATTTCAAGGAGATAAGACAATGTCCATGATGATGAAGAGCCTCGCTGCTGCCGCTGTCGTGTTTGCCGCCCTGGCTGGCTCTGCTGCGGCTGCTGACCATGAAGTCCATATGCTGAACAAGGGCAAGGACGGCGCCATGGTCTTCGAGCCGGCCGGCGTCAAGATTGCTGCCGGTGATACCGTTACCTTCGTCCCGACCGACAAGGGACACAATGCCGAGATCATCAAGGGCATGCTTCCCGCTGGCGCTGCCGAGTTCAAGGGCAAGATCAATGAGAAGATCACCGTGACCTTCGACGTCCCCGGCGCCTATGGCGTCAAGTGCGCACCCCATGTCGGCATGGGTATGGTCGGCCTTGTTGTCGTCGGTGACGCGCCCGCCAATCTTGACGTCTACAAGGATGTGAAGATCCCGAAGAAGGCGCAGGAACGCTTTGCTGCCGCGCTCGCTTCCATTCAGTAAAAGGCTGCCATTGGCAGGAGGAAGGCCCGTTCCGGCATCCGTCGGGGCGGGCTTTGCCGTTTCTACCCCAGAGTTTGCGCGTTCGGCAATTGCACAGAGCCTGGTTCGAAACTAGGTTCGGCCGGGATAGGTCACAGGGTTCGCGCGTGAAAAGAGCAGTTCAATTCGGATTCGTCATCGCCGTTGCGGCAGCGCCGATTGCCGCGACAGCGTCCAGCTGGCAGCCGGTCGAGAAGGTCGAGAGCTATCCGATCACGGGTGCGAGCGGCGCGGAGCTCTACGCTTCCATCGGCGAGCGCGGCCCGAAGCTCAGTATCGGTACGCGTGCCATCGCCCAGACAAGTTTCAAACTCACCTGGGCGCGCAACTACGAGACGCGCGGGAATGCCTGCGTGCTGGCAACGGCCAAGCCCAAACTCATCATTACCTATGTCCTGCCCCAGCCAAAGGGCGGGCTGTCCGGTCCACTCAAGGCCAATTGGGAGACCTTTATCACAGGCGTGCGCGCGCATGAGCGGATCCATGGCGACTACATTGTGGAGATGGTCCGGCAGATCGAGACAGCAACCGTCGGTTTGACGGTTCCGGACGATCCGAAATGCCGCAAGATCAAGGACGAGATGACGAAACGCCTGGGCGCCTTGTCGCAGGCGCAGCGTCAGCGCAGCCGTGACTTCGACCGCGTGGAGCTCAGCCCTGGCGGCAATGTTCACACTCTCATTCTCCAGCTTGTGAATGGTGGCTAGCGGCACCTTGCTGGGCGTGGACCGAGTGCGGCCATTCTTGGCCTGTGCATTGCGAGGAAGAGGTTGTCCCGCCTGCTTCGGGTGGGGCCAACTGCGTCTGGCGCCGATTTTCAATGTAATGTATTTCTAACGTTTAAAGTCGATCAATCAGAGATTAGCCTATTATAAATCAGTGGCTTATTCCATGGTCCAGTGGATTTTCGACCTTCCCATCATGGGCAAACTCGCCAATTGCGCTACCTTCGAATCTGTGCAACAAATCACGTGTAGCCGCGTTTGGAGGAGCTCGGCCACGCCTGAAAGCAGCAATATTGACCATGGCATACGGAGCGGCTGCAAGCCGCCCCGCTGATGACGTTCAGGGAAATGTTTCTGGGAGGAAGCCATGTCGCGGGCAGAATTGTCCGAACACTTGCTTTCGATAAAATCGGCCTTGGTGATCGACGATCATCCCCTTTATTGCGATGCTCTCGCGACGACCATGGAGAGCATGTTCAATACGCGCCGGATTCGAACAGCAACGACGTTGGGCGAAGCACTGCAGCAGTTGCGGATGCGCTTTTCGCCCGATCTGATCATACTCGACCTCAATCTCCCGGATGCGTCCGGGCTCAGCGGTTTCATGAAGATCAAGGAGAAGACGCCGGATGTCCCGGTCATCGTCATCTCGGCCATGGTCACCGAAGGCGTGGTGCATTCGGTGATGGCAGCGGGGGCGGCGGGCTTCATCCCCAAGGATACCGGGCGGCAGACCTTTCAGGAGGCGATGCGCGACATCTGGAATGGCAAGACCTATGTGCCGCCGGGCTATGCCCTGCCGGCCAGAACCAAGGCCGGCGATCGCTCTGTCGAGTCGATTTCGCGGAAGATCGCCAATCTCTCGCAGCAGCAAACCCGAATTCTCGGCTTGATCTGCGAGGGCATGCCGAACAAGCTGATCGCGTACGAGATGCAGCTGGCCGAAGCCACGGTGAAAGCTCATATCACCGCCCTTTTGCGCCGGCTCGGCGTTCACAATCGCACGCAGGCGGCGATGCTGGTTCGCGAGGTCTCGATCCGCCATAAACTGCAGTGACGGGGTGCCGGAAGATGGGCTCCTCACCGGAGTGCGGCGGGTCGACGGTTCTCGAAGATCTCGAACTCAGACCGGCCATGGCCGTTCGCGTTGCTGTTTCGCATGGGGAAACGGCGGCGGAGGCGCTCGCCGAAATCCGCCGACAGCTCGACCGCGCCCGTCCCAGCTTCATCCTGCTGTTCGTGCCCGGCCATCTTTCGCCGGAAGACATGGCGGCAGTCTTGCCGGCAGCACTGCCGGATGCGGTGGTTTTCGGCTGCACGACGGCGGGGCAGATCACTCCCAGAGGTTATGAGGATGATGCACTCGTCGCGCTGGCCTTCGAACGAAGCCACTTCCGCGTGGCCTCCACGCTGTTCTCCCCGATTTCCCCGGTCTCGATCGCCGAGGTGGTGCAGCAGACGGAGCGGCTTGCCGAGCAGTTTCGCGCCACACCGGGGCGCAAGCGTCTCGCTCTGATCTTTGCCGACGGGCTTTCCAAACAGGAGGATATCCTCGTTGCAGCGTTGGAAGCCGGGCTGAAAGATGTCCCTGTCTTCGGCGGATCGGCCGGTGATGGTTTGCGCTTCGAGCGAACACAGGTGCTGCGCAACGGCGAATTTCGTAGCGATGCGGCGCTGCTCCTGCTGCTGGAGACAGACCTTTCCTTTTGCGGTCTCGGCTTCGACCATTTTCAGCCGACCGAAAGTCGGATGGTCGTGACCAAGGCCGTGCCGGAAGAGCGTCTGGTGCTGGAGATCAACGGCTCGCCGGCGGCGCAGGAATATGCCCGGCTTGTCCATGTTCCGGTTGACGCCCTGTCGCCGACGATCTTCGCCGAGAACCCGGTGCTGGTCCGGAACGGTAATATCTATCACGTCCGGGCGATCCAGCAAATCCACGGGGAGCACGGACTGACCTTCCTGTCGGCCATCGACGACGGACTGCTGCTGACGCTTGGGCGGGGGAAGGAAATCATCCGTACCCTCGACAGCGGGCTGACGGTGACCGACAAGCAGGGAGAGGCTCCCGATTTCATCTTGGGATTCGACTGCTATCTGCGCAAGCTGGAGATTGACCGGAAAGGGCTGGTGGCGCAGGCCTCCGATCGGTTCCGCGAGCGCCGGGTGGTCGGCTTCAGCACCTATGGCGAACAGCATCTCGGCGTGCACGTAAACCAGACCTTCGTCGGCGTCGCCTTCTTCCGCCCGAGGGGGAGCGCGCCGCTGTGATCGATCCGAGCGACCCGTATGAGATCCAGATCGCCAAGCAGGCGAAGATCATCGAGGCGCTGATCAACCGCGCCGAGCGCGGCCACGAGGTCGGCGGCACGGCCTATTCCCTGTTCCAGTCGGCGATCGCCCTGCAGGCGGAAGTGTGGGAGAAGACCAAGGATCTCGAAAAGGCGCTCGACACGCTCGGCCGGGCGTCCAGCGAACTGGAGATTGCCTATCAGGCGCAGGAACGGGTTCAGCGCAACCTTGCCGACGCCATGGTGGCGATGGAAGGTGGATTTGCGCTGTTTTCGGAAGATCGGCTGCAGGTTTGCAACAGCCAGTTCCGCAAGCTGCTGCCCGATATCGAGGATATCATCAAGCCGGGGCTCGCCTTCGAAGACTATCTCGCGGCCGTCAATGCGAGTCGTTACCTGTCGCGCGATGAGGGAGAGGGCGGGCCGGTGCGTGGCCGGGTGGCCGCCACCGCCCAGGGGCCTTCCGGCCAGCGGTTCTCTTCTTTCGTCGTGGCGCTTCGCAACGACCGCTGGTTCCAGATCTCCTATCGGCAGACCAGTTCCGACAATATGGCAGTCCTTCAGACCGAGATCACAGATCTCGTGCGGGAGAACCGTCGCGAGAAGAACCGGCTGATCGACCAGCAGGCGCATCTGTTGCAGGCGGCCTTCGATCATATGTCGCTCGGTGTTTGCACCTTCTCCTCCAGCGGCGAACTCCTGGTGCGCAACGAGCGCTTCGGCGAACTGCTGGGCGTTCCGCTGCCTCTTCTGAAAAAGGGAACGCGCTTCCAGCGCATCATCGAGCATATCGAGCGAAACGAAATCCTCGACCGGTTGGCGAAGGGGCCGGGATTTGCCGTCTGGCTGAAGGCTTTGAGGCGGGGGGAAACCGTGCAGCGTCGCTTCCGTCGCCGCGACGGAATGAGCCTCGACATGCGCCTGCATTCGCTCCCGGACGACGGCTTCATCGTTTCCATCATGGATGTGACCGCAGAGACGGAGGCTGCGGCGCTCTTGGAGCGGCGGGTGCAGGAACGCACCGCCGAGTTGACGGAGGCAAACCGTCTCCTGCAAATCCACGCCGATGAACAGACGAAGATTGAAGGCGCGCTGCGGCAGGCGAAGGAGGCGGCGGAGGCGGCCCATGTCTCGAAGACCCGTTTCCTCGCCGCCGCGAGCCATGATCTTCTGCAGCCGATCAACGCGGCGAAACTTTATCTCTCGACGCTGACAGAGACGGTCGATCCGTCCCAGGCCAAGGAGGTGGTGAGCCGGCTTAACCGGTCGTTCAATTCGATCGAGACGCTGCTTCAGGCGCTCCTGGACATATCCCGGCTCGACAGTTCCGGAGCCGAGTTCAACGTAACCTCCTTCAGCCTCGGCGGCATGCTGCAGGGGCTTGCGGAAGACCTTGCACCGCTTGCTGCCGAGAAGGGGATCGGGCTTGATATCGTCCCGTCCAGCCGGTGGGTGACGAGCGATCAGCGCTATCTGATGCGCTGCGTGCAGAACCTCATGGTCAATGCCATTCAATATACCCAAACGGGCCGGGTTCTCGTCGGTTGCCGGCTCTCGGGCAACCGTCTGCGCATCGAGGTGTGGGATACCGGCATCGGCATATCGGAAAAGGACCAAGCTCGGGTCTTCAACGAGTTCACGCGGGGCGGCGGTGGCAAGGGAACCGGCATGGGGCTCGGCCTGTCGATCGTCGAGCGGGCCTGTCGGCACCTCGACCATCGGGTTCGGCTTGTCTCGCGCCTTGGCCACGGCTCGATGTTCTCGATCGAGGTGCCGCTCGCATCCTCGGGCAGGGTGGGCAATGGCGAGAGCTGTCCGGTGGAGGCGATGCCGGAGGGCAGTCTCGATCTGATCGTTATGGTCGTCGAGAATGATGCCGACGAACTGCATGCCATGACTCGGAAGCTGGAGAACTGGGGCGCCAGCGTGCTGGCCGCGGGATCGACGGCGGAGGCGGTGGCGCTGATGCAGGAGATAGGAACGCCGCCAGACATCCTGCTGGCAGATTACCAGCTGGACGACGACGACACCGGTATCGACACCATCCGAACGCTCCGGGCGCTTGCCGGCGAGGAGATACCCGCCGTTCTCGTGTCTGCCAACCGGCAGCGCGAGCTTTTCCAGCTCGGCCAGGAAATGTCGTTCTCAGTGTTGAATAAACCGGTGCAGCCCGTGCGCCTGCGGGCGCTTATTGATTGGCAGACACGCGGCCGGGCGGCTTGAGGAAATACCGACCAATGTCTGCGATGACTCACAGATCGCAGGGATTAGGCTCGGACCAAAAGGGAGGTTGCCATGCGTGTCTTTCCGTTTCTTGCTGTGTTGGTCGTGCTGGCAGCCGAGCCTTTGTCTGCCGCCGAGACCTACGACCTCCTGTTCCGCAAAGGCGCGCTTTCCGGTGTTGAGGCTTCGTCTCCGCCTGCCTCCGGAACCGCTGGCACAGACACCCTGGTCTATGATCGGACGGTTTCGCCGTTGAAGATGGGAGAGACGCCCGACACCGACACCATCGGGTTGCAGCTTACGAGCGACGACACGGTGTCGCTGATCCTGCGCCGGGGGCCGCAGATGCGGTTCATCGGCAGTTTCCCGGCCTCCGTCGGCAATCCGCTGATCATGTATTTCCTCGAAACCGCCCTGGCCGATATCTCCCGCCAGTCGGGTGGAAGCCCCTACTATATGCGCAACCGCATCAAGGAAGCGCTGCTCAAGGACGCCGAGATCGTCCCCGTATCGGTGCATTTCGCAGATCGTGACGTCCCCGCCCGGCAGGTGACCATCCGGCCCTTCGCGAAGGACAAGGCGCGATACCAGATGGGACGCTTTGCAGATCTGGCTCTGGCCGTCACGGTCTCGCCCGAGATCCCGGGGTGGTATTACTCGCTCGAAGCCAGGGTCCCGGAGGGATCGGGCGAGGCCGACATTGCCTACAAGGCGGCGATCACGCTCACTCCCCATGGGGAGGAAAAGCCTTGAAGGTGGTTTACGTCCTTGTCGCTTTCCTATTTCAGGCCCTGCCGGCGGGCGCCCAGTCCGTGGCTGAACGACTGAACGATTATCCGACCGAAGCTCGCACGGACTATGTCTTCGGCTGCATGGCCACCAACGGCCAGAACCGCGAGATCTTGCGAAAATGCTCGTGCTCGATCGACACGATTGCGTCGATCCTGCCTTATGAAAAGTATGTCGAGGCGGAGACCGTCCTGTCCCTGCAGCAGGGCAGCGGCGAGCAGCTTTCGATGTACAAGACGGCGGTTGTGTCGCAAACCATGGTCGCCGAGCTCAGGCGGGCCCAGGCGGAAGCCGAAATGCTCTGCTTCTGACCTCTCCTTTTCGATTTCGGTCAGGCGGGCGGACGTTTCGGCAGGACCCGGTTGAAGACATTGCCATCGGTATCGACGGCGTGGACCGTGAAGTCGGCTGAGCCGTTGTCGACATAGGTGAAGCGGAAGACCGGATTTTCGCTGATCGATATCCCACCCTCGAGCGAGAACAGCAGATCTTCACCTTGGCGTACCTCGAGCGTGTTGATGAAGTGGGCGCCGATGAAAAGCTGGGTCACCTGGTCACGCTGCAGCCCTGAATAGTTGGGGTGGCGGATCATGATCTGCGCCTCACGCCGCATGGTCTGGTCCTTGACCGGCAGCTCGAAAACCTTGAGTTTCATGTCGCCCATGCCTGTCAGAGCGGCGGTCGCATCGCGGGTCGCTGGTGCCGAGCAACCACCAGAGGCCTTTACGTAGCGTCCCGTCATGACGTATCCCTGAGGGGTTGTGGCGATCGCGCGGATATTCGAGTACTGGTTGACGCGCACACGCGTTTCGAATTTCAGGGGCATCATGGATGGCCCGAAGCGAATCTCGGCGGCCACCGGGGCCGGGTTCTCGTCAATCACCAGCGTCAGTGCGTCGATCGGCCCCGCGGTCGGATCTGTCTGTTCGACCGTGACGGGAACGATGGCCGCATCGTCTGCGCGGTAAGGGGCGCGGAGGGTGAGGAACGGTCCTGCGTCGTGGATTTCGCTGTCACCAGCTATGGCCTCCCGGATCGTCTCCCAGGTCGGGCCTTCCACCAGCGGATTGTCCGGGGGCGCCTCATCGGCGAAGGCGAAACCCGTCGAGAGCATGAAGGCCAATCCCGCCAGAATCTGTCTCATCACCATCCGTCCCTAATCGTTGAGGACCAGGCACGATAGAGGATCGTGCGCCTGAAGATGATACGCCTCACAGCCCTTGCGCAGAACCGAGCCTTTCGGATGTGTTGCGGCACAAGACCGCCGGTTCCAGGCTGGCAGTGAAACCGGAGCGGGCGGAGGCGAGACATGTTCGAGGCATTCGTGACCATCTGCCTTCTGGCGTCAGCCGATCCTGCGCCGGCAAGCGCGCCTTCAGTTTGCCGCCTTGCACTGCTTCCCGGGCACGCCGCTGCCAGCAAGACGGACTGTGAGGCCACCATTGCAGCCTCTCCGCCGGCATGGCTCGGTCATTTCAAGGCAGACAAGCCCACCTGCCGGCCGCGACCGCGGTCCAGTATCGGCTTCAACGAAGTCGCGCCAGGCCTCTTTGTACATCGCGGCGCAATTGCCGAGGTCGATCAGCAGAATGCCGGTGACATTGCCAACATCGCTTTCATCATCGGCAAAAGCAGTGTCGCCGTAATTGATTCCGGTGGCTCGCGGTGGGTGGGCGAGGAGGTTTATCTTGCCGTCCGCGAGCGGAGCCAACTGCCGATCTCGTATCTCATCCTCTCCCACATGCATCCGGACCATGTGTTCGGCGCCGAGCCTTTGCGGGAGGCGGGAGCCCGGGTCATCGGGCAGCAGAACCTGCCGCGCGCGCTTGCCGATCGGGCCGGAAGTTACCAGACGAGTTTCGGAAGGTTGATCGGCGCCGAGGCCTTTCTTGGCAGTCGCATCATTGTCCCGGATGTCGTCGTCGACAGGGTGGAGGCGATTGATCTCGGCGGGCGGATCCTTGAGCTCAGATCCTGGCCGACGGCCCATACGGCGACCGATCTCACCGTAATGGACCGCGCAACGGCTGTCCTCATCGCCGGCGACCTGCTGTTCGACGAGCATACGCCGGCGCTCGATGGGTCGCTCAAGGGCTGGCGGACAGTGATGGACCAGATGCAGGATATGTCCGCAACCCGCGTCGTGCCCGGCCATGGCGGTCCGATCCTTCCTTGGCCGGCGGCAGCGGCGGCGCAGGCCCGCTATCTCGGCGTATTGGAGACCGATACCCGTTCCGCAATTAAGGCCGGCTTGACCCTCGTGGACGCCATCCGGACCATCGCTCTAAGCGAGGCCGGCAGCTGGAGGCTCTTCGATCTCAACAATCCGCGCAATGCGACGGTCGCCTATACCGAACTCGAATGGGAGTGAGGTTTTCAAGGTGCCGGCAGATATTTCTGGAGGATGCGCGCGATCGCATAGGCGCGCTTCTCGATCAGCACCGGTGTTTCGCAGACATAGGTGAGGGCTCGAGAGCGGTCGAGATAGATGCGCTCATTCCAGTCCATCTCCTCCTCCAGCGTGTCGATGCGGTCGAAGTCGGGGCTGTCGGCGGCGCTCAGCTTTGCGATCTCGGAGCGGCCGGCCTCGATTCTTGCTGAGAGCGCGATCTGGCTTTGCGAATAACGGGAGATGCCGGTCATCAAACGGCGGCGGGTGTTGGACAGCCGCTCGAAGACCTCGAGGAAGATCCCGCCGAGCCTGGCTTCGTCCGGTTTGCTCCTGGTCGCGAAAGCGCGGACATAACCGTCCGCCTCCTCGAGGCTGACGCGGCGAAGCGCCAGCGTGGCGGCGAGCTCCCTGGCTTCGGCATCGAGTGCTGCCCTCTCGACCGGTTGTGGCCACATAAGCCCGGGGGACAGGTTTTCCACCTTGCGCTGGATGCATGGCCAGTCGGGATCGGAGAAGTCGGCGGCGGCCGCCGCCAACGGCGAGAGCGCCAGGAGAGCCAGCAGGCGCATGCGGTTGATCATGATCTCCCTCCTCGTTCCTCCGTCAGTATAGGCGAACGGAAAGGCCAACCAAAAGTGCCGATTTACACACTAAGGTCGCAATTGTCAGTCCGCTCTGCCGCTGTACTTTCACCCCAAGGTCGCAGGAGGCGACCCTCAATATAGCAGATACCGGGAGGCACTCCATGCGCACACGCGCTGCTCTGGCTGTCGAGGCCGGAAGACCCCTTGTCGTGACAGAAGTCGAGCTCGAAGGCCCGCGGGCCGGCGAGGTTCTGATCGAGGTCAAGGCGACCGGGATCTGCCATACCGACGACTTCACGCTTTCGGGCGCCGATCCGGAGGGCCTGTTCCCGGCGATCCTCGGCCATGAGGGCGCCGGCATCGTCGTCGATATCGGCCCGGGCGTCACCTCGGTCAAGAAGGGCGACCATGTCATTCCGCTCTACACGCCCGAATGCCGCGAATGTTATTCCTGCCTTTCCCGCAAGACGAACCTGTGCACCGCCATCCGCTCGACGCAAGGGCAAGGCCTGATGCCGGACGGCACGAGCCGCTTCTCGATCGGCAAGGACAAGATCCACCATTACATGGGCTGCTCGACCTTCTCGAACTTCACGGTCCTGCCGGAGATCGCGGTCGCCAAGGTCAATCCGGACGCGCCCTTCGACAAGATCTGCTATATCGGCTGCGGCGTGACGACCGGCATCGGCGCCGTCATCAACACCGCCAAGGTCGAGATCGGCTCGACCGCCATCGTTTTCGGTCTCGGCGGCATCGGGCTCAACGTCTTGCAGGGCTTGCGCCTGGCCGGTGCCGACATGATCATCGGTGTCGACATCAACCCGGACCGCAAGGCCTGGGGCGAGCGCTTCGGCATGACACATTTCGTCAACCCGAAGGAAGTGGGCGACGACATCGTGCCCTATCTCGTCAACATGACCAAGCGCAACGGCGACACGATCGGCGGCGCCGACTACACCTTTGACTGCACCGGCAACACCAAGGTGATGCGCCAGGCGCTCGAAAGCTCGCATCGCGGCTGGGGCAAATCCGTCATCATCGGCGTTGCCGGCGCCGGCCAGGAAATCTCCACGCGTCCGTTCCAGCTGGTGACCGGCCGCAACTGGATGGGCACGGCCTTTGGCGGCGCGCGTGGCCGCACCGACGTGCCGAAGATCGTCGACTGGTACATGGACGGCAAGATCCAGATCGACCCGATGATCACCCACACCATGCCGCTCGAGGACATCAACAAGGGCTTTGACATGATGCACAAGGGCGAATCGATCCGCGGCGTCGTGGTCTATTGAGGGCGACGATGGAACTCTTGTCGCAGAACCGGTGCTTCGGCGGCACGCAGTCGGTCTACCGACACCGTTCGGAAGTCTGCGGTGGCGATATGACCTTCGGTCTCTTTCTGCCGCCGCAGGCGGCTCACCGGCTGGTGCCTTTGCTGTGGTACCTGTCGGGTCTGACCTGTACGCATGAGAATGCCATGACAAAGGCCGGTCTGCAGCGCCACGCAGCGGAACAAGGTCTGGCGCTTGTCTTTCCTGACACGTCACCGCGTGGCGAAGGGGTCGCCGACGATCAGGCCTATGATCTGGGGCAGGGCGCCGGCTTTTATGTGAATGCAACGCAAAAGCCATGGTCACGGCATTTCCGCATGTACGACTACATAGTCTCGGAACTGCCGGCGCTGCTGATGGACGAGTTGCCTCTGAACGGTGTCTGCGGGATCACCGGCCATTCGATGGGCGGACATGGCGCGCTGACCATCGCCTTTCGCAATCCGGCACTGTTCCGCTCGGTGTCAGCCTTCGCGCCGATCGTTAATCCGACCCGGTCGGACTGGGGCCGTAAGCAGTTCTCCGCCTATCTCGGCGACGACGAGGCAGATTGGGTGGAACACGATGCTTGTTTGCTGCTCGCTGAGCGGGGATGGGACGGTGAGATCCTGATCGATCAGGGGGCGATGGACCAGTTTCTCGAGCAACTGCGTCCGGAGGCCATGGCCAGCCTCCTCGCACAGCGGCGCCAGCCGGGCATGCTGAGAATGCAGGCCGGCTACGACCACAGCTACTTCTTCGTCGCGAGTTTTGGCGAAGACCATGTCCGCTGGCATGCCGAACGGCTTGGCGCCGGACAATAGGCGGGGCTCCCGCCCTTGGCCGGAGAGATGGGGCGCGGCTGCGAGCCGATCACGCGTCGACGTGTGTGTACCAGGATGAAGACAGGGAAAAGGCACGAGGAACGGGAGGTGCAGGACGAGGGGAAGGGGATCGCGGCCGAAATATCCGAAAGCGATCCCGCGGGATTTTCGCAAAGCCGATGCCGGGAAGGAGGAGACCGTAAGGTTTTCCGGCGCGAAGAGGGTAGAGGACCCTGATCGGCATCACTCAACGGGAGGATGCAATGAAACGACTTCTCACATTGCTTGCCGTTTTGTCCATGGGCGGAGCACAGCTCGCCCTCGCCAATTCGGAACTGCAGAAGATCATCGATGATCCCAACCAGTGGGCCATCCAGACGGGCGATTACGCCAACCAGCGTTATTCCAAGCTTGACCAGATCAACAAGGACAATGTCGGAAAGTTGCAGGTCGCATGGACCTTCTCGACCGGCGTTCTTCGCGGTCACGAGGGCTCGCCGCTGGTCATCGGCGATATGATGTATGTGCACTCGCCCTTTCCCAATACCGTGTTTGCCCTCGATCTGAGCAAGGAAGGGCAGATCGTCTGGAAGTATGAGCCGAAGCAGGATGCCGATGTCATTCCGGTGATGTGCTGCGACACGGTTAACCGCGGCGTTGCCTATGCCGACGGCAAGATCTTCCTGCACCAGGCCGATACGACGGTTGTCGCGCTTGATGCCAAGACCGGCAAGGTGGTCTGGAGCGTCAAGAACGGGGATCCGAAGAAGGGCGAAACCAACACCGCGACCGTGCTGCCCGTGAAGGACAAGGTCATCGTCGGCATCTCCGGTGGCGAGTTCGGCGTGCGCGGTTCGGTCACCGCCTATGCCATGGCCGACGGCAAGCTTCTCTGGCGGGGCTACTCCATGGGGCCCGACAGCGATACGCTGATCGACCCGGAAAAGACCACCCATCTCGGCAAGCCGGTCGGCGCCGATTCCGGTCTCAACACCTGGGAAGGCGATCAGTGGAAAATCGGCGGCGGCACGACCTGGGGCTGGTATTCTTACGATCCGGAGGAGAACCTGATCTATTACGGTTCGGGCAACCCCTCGACCTGGAATCCGTCCCAGCGTCCGGGCGACAACCGCTGGTCCATGACCATTTTCGCCCGTGACGTCGATACCGGCGTTGCAAAGTGGCTCTACCAGATGACGCCCCATGACGAATGGGACTATGACGGTGTCAACGAGATGATCCTGACCGAGCAGGAGGTGGACGGCAAGGCGCGCAAGCTGCTCACCCACTTTGACCGTAACGGCTTCGGCTACACGCTCGACCGCGTCTCCGGCGAACTGCTGATCGCGGAAAAGTATGATCCAGCAGTCAACTGGGCGACGGAAGTTGTGATGGACCCGACGTCGGATCAGTTCGGACGGCCGCAGGTCGTGGCGCAATATTCCACCGAGCAAAACGGCGAAGACGTGAACTCGACGGGCATCTGCCCAGCGGCGCTCGGCACCAAGGACCAGCAGCCGGCGGCCTATTCGCCCAAGACCCAGCTGTTCTACGTACCGACCAACCATGTCTGCATGGATTATGAGCCGTTCCGCGTGAGCTATACGGCCGGTCAGCCCTATGTCGGGGCGACGCTGTCCATGTATCCGGCACCCGGTAGCCATGGCGGTATGGGTAATTTCATTTCCTGGGACGGCAAGGAAGGCAAGATCAAGTGGTCGCTGCCGGAAAAGTTCTCTGTCTGGTCGGGGGCGCTGGCAACCGCGGGTGACGTGGTTTTCTACGGCACACTCGAAGGTTACCTGAAGGCTGTCGATTCTGAGACGGGCAAGGAGCTTTACCGTTTCAAGACCCCGTCCGGCATCATCGGCAACGTCATGACCTACACCCAAGGCGGCAAACAGTTTGTCGCCGTGCTGTCGGGCGTCGGCGGCTGGGCCGGCATCGGGCTCGCAGCCGGCCTGACCAACCCGAACGAAGGTCTCGGTGCCGTCGGTGGCTATGCGGCGCTCAGCGACTACACCGCGCTCGGTGGAACGCTGACCGTCTTCTCGCTGCCGAACTGACGTACCGTTTCGCTCCAGTGGCTGGCGCGGGTGACAGAACCCGCGCCAGTTCCTTCTCCAGGCCAAAAGGACGCATCATGACCAGACCAGCCTTTGCCGTGCGCGCCACGCTTGCCGCGCTCGTCCTGTTTGCCGGTGCCGCCCAGGCGCAGGATGCTGAAAGGAGCGACAACATCACCGCTGCCTCCCATGAAAACGGTCGCTACTACACCGCAGACGGCGTGCCGACCTATAATGTCGCCCCGGACGGCACGATCGACTGGCTGACCTATTCCGGCTTCCGCCGCTACCATTCGGAATGCCATGTCTGTCATGGGCCCGAAGGCGAGGGCTCAAGCTATGCCCCGGCGCTGAAAAACTCGGCGATCAACATGGACTACTACGACTTTGTCGATGTCGTCACCAACGGCCGTAAGAAGGTCAGTGCCGCTGAAAACTCGGTGATGCCGTCCTTCGGGCAGAACGCCAATGTCATGTGTTATCTCGACGACATCTATGTCTACCTGAAAGCTCGTGGCACCGATGCCGTTCCGCGCGGACGGCCGGCCAAGAAGGAGGCCAAGCATGATGCCATCCGTCAAGCGGAAGCCGATTGCCTTGGCCACTAGACGCTCAAACCTGACCGTCGTCGTGCTGCTTTCGCTTTTCGGCGCTTTGCCTGCCGTCGCTCAGACCTCGGATCTCGTGTCGAGGACGGCGTTCAGGGTCTGTGCGGACCCGGCCAACCTACCCATGTCCGACCAGTCGGGAGCTGGCTTCGAAAACAGGATCGCCGAGCTGATGGCGGGCGAGCTCAAGCTGCCGCTCAAGTACAAATGGTTTCCCATGGCGACAGGCTTCATCCGCAAGACGCTACAGGCCTATGACTGCGACGTCGTCATCGGCTATGCCCAGGGCGACGAGATGGTGCTCAACACCAACCACTACTACACCTCGGGCTATGTGCTGGTCGTGCCGGCCGATGGCCCGCTCGCCGGCGTTTCCATCCTTGGGGATCCGGCCCTGGAGGACAGGCGCGTCGGTGTGGTTGCGGGCAGTCCGCCGGCAACGCACATGGCGCTTCACGGCCTTCTGGCGAAGGCCAAGGGTTACGACCTGATGGTCGACCGCCGCTATCAGGATCCGGCCGGCGACATGTTGGCCGATCTCGAGGCTGGAGTGATTGATGCCGCGGTTCTCTGGGGTCCGATCGGCGGTCCGCTCGTCAAGCGGAACCACCCCGGACTGAAGGTGACGCCGCTCTTGAAAGAGGCCCAGCCGCCGCGGCTCTTCTATCGGATCACAATGGGCGTCCGTCAGGGCGAGAAAGTGTGGGAGCGCAAGCTCAATTCAATGATCCGGCGCAACCAGGACAAAATCAATGCCATCCTCTTGGATGCAGGCGTGCCGCTGCTCAACGATATGGGAACGGCGATCCTGGAGACGGCCAAATGAACAGAACGCGCCGGCTGCTGCTCTGGCTGGTCCTGCTTCACCCGGCGGCGATCGCCGCCGGCCAGCAACCTTCCGCCACTGCACACGGCACGGTCGGGGAACCGGAGGGCTACAGGGCAGAGGAGTATCGCGCTCCGGTACCGGCGACGCTGACGGGAGCCACCGTGGTGTCCACGGGGGAGGCGCACGCCCTTTGGCAATCGGGCTCGGTCGCCTTCATCGATGTCTTGCCCCACGCGCCGAAGCCGACCAATTTGCCTGCCGGCACGGTCTGGAACGAGAAGCCGCGGATCTCGATCGCGCGAGCGATCTGGCTGCCCAATACCGGATATGGCCGGCTGGCGCACGGCACCCTTGCCTATTTCCGAAGGGGACTGGAGACGGCAACGGGCGGCGACAGGACGAGACCCGTACTTTTTTTCTGTCTCCCCGACTGCTGGATGTCGTGGAATGCGGCCAAACGTGCATTGGAACTCGGCTACACCAAGGTATACTGGTATCCGGAGGGCAGTGATGGCTGGGCGGAGGCGGGCTATCCGACACAGCGGCTACAACCGCAGCCCGGCGCGATCGAGTAAGGCAGCTCCCTTCGCTCTTCTCAAGGTGCGGTAGGAGCCGAGGCCGATCGCCTATGGCTCGCGATCCTGTGCTCCTGGAACCGCAGCAGTCCCACCGGCCAGAAATCGCCCGAAGGCGCGTGGACCATCGCCCGTCTCGACCTCGCCGATCACTTTGAGCGTGCGCGCGTCGATCACCGACAGGGTATTGGCATCCCAGTTCGCAACCACAATCCTGTGCCCGTCCGCCGTTGTGTCGATACCTTCGGGATAGCCGCCGACGGGGATCACAGCAACCGTCGCAAAGGTCGACGCATCGAATACGCTGATGCTGTCGTCATACTGGTTGGTGACGAAACCACGCCCTTCGGCAAAGGTTATTCCATAGGGTCTCTGGCCGGTCTTTACCTTGCCGAGAACGCGCCCGGTCTGCGGATCGACCGCGGTCACCGTATCGCTGCCGACATCGGCGGAGAACAGCCTGCCGTCGGGGGCGAAGGCGACAGCGAAGGGGCGTGCACCGACGTCGACCCGATAGGCAAGGTCGAGCGTCTCGGCGTCGAAGATCGAGACCTGATCGGAGTCCCGATCGGCGGTGGCGAGCCAACGTCCGTCCGACGAAACGGCGAGGCCGGCGGGAGCGCTTCCGGTTTCGAGCGTTTTTTCAAGTGAGAGAGTGACGGCCGAGAGCACCCAGACGCGCGCATTGTACCAGTCGGACACGAAGATGCGCCGCCGCTGCTCGTCGACGGCAACGCCGATCGGTCCGCCGTCCAGCTGTCGCTCGATCTCGACCTCCTGGGGGGGCAGATCGAAGCGACGAAGCGTCTTGCTGTCGGGGCTTACCGTGAAGATCTTGCCGAGGTTCTCGCAGACCGCGATGCCAGCCGGCATGCCGGGAACGGTGATGCGCCTGACCTCGACCATGCGTTCGAGGTCGATGATGCTGAGATCGCTTGAGGACTGGTTCGTCACATAGGCGAAGTCCGCACTTGCCGATGGCGGGATCACAAGCGTACCCGCCAGTCCCAAACTGAGCGCAAGTCTACTTACCGAACTTCGCTTCGAGCGCATCCAGCCCGGCCTTGTATACCGCGGCGACTGCGGTGATGGCGGCGGCGTCATTCAGGTTCTCCGGAGGGTCGTTGTTCGGGTAGCCCCGATAGAAAGCGCCGCGCCATTCAATATGCGAGCCGCCGCCTGCCATTGGCGTCACCGTCAGGTGGGAAGAGTAGTTGGTGACCGGCAGCACTGAGACCTCGACCGCCGTGATGCGGTAGGAATAGCTCATCCTGGCAGCATCATACTTATAGAGCTGTTCAGAGATCGTCGGTCCGCCTTCCTTTTCAAGAGTAAGCACCCGTGTGGCGTCGATGGCGTTGTCGCCTGTGCCTGTGGTCGAGAACACCGCCGGATGCCAGCTCATGTCCTGAAAGTTGCCAATGACCGCCCAAACATCGGCCGGCGGAGCATTGACGTCAACGGCCATGGTCAACTTCTGCCGCGTCGGGCCATGAGCGAAAGCAACGGTCGGCAGCAGCAGCATGAATGTCAGCACGAGTCTACTCAACGGTTGCATGGGCGCCTCACGATTTGAAGAAGTGGTTCTTGAAAATGTAGTTCAGGCCCCGAAGCCAGCTCTCGTTGGTGTTGGAGCGGATATCCACGGCCAGCGCGCGCAGCACTTCGCCGGTTCTGACCTCGCGCAACACGAGGTTCATTGACAGGATGAGATTGGAGACCTTCTGCACCTCGCCGACGAGCACGTAGTCGGCGCCCAGCCGCTCGGCCAGATGCAGCTCGCATCCATAGCACTTTGCGGGGTTCTTCGTGTTGTCGAGCGCTTCTGTGATCGGGTCGTTGTCGAGCAAGACGAGCCCCTCCTTGCGCAGGCGCTCGCGTGTTGCCTTCTCGAGGAGAAGAACCCGGGCGGTCTGATCGGGGCGCTCGCCGTCATAGGCCCCCTCTGTGGAGGTATCGATGAAGGTGATGCCGAGAAAGGCGGTTCTTGCGCCCGGCATCAAGGGCTTGTCCTGGCCTGCAAAGACAAGCGCGGGAAGCAAACACAGCAGCAGAAAGACAAGGACGCGGTGCATGCAATCCAGCCTAACATAGCGCGCCGGCGACACCACGATCCATAAGTATCGGTTTCGCGTCAAGGATCGCACTGCTACTCTCCACCCTAGGATGTGTCAGGAAGATTGGGAGGTCATTCCGGCAATGTCTAACTGGCGACTTACGCTTGTGCTCTCCACGGCTGCGTTCTTTGCTGCGCAGGCCGCCTGGTCGGCGCAGGTCAGGACCGCCGTGCTGCGGGTTGACCGCACGATGCTGCCGCCGATCTCCCGGCTTGACGCGGCGCCTGCCGATCTCGGCTTCGCCGGTGCACAGCTCGGCAACGAAGACAATCGCACAACGGGCGCGTTTACTGGCATCGACTACCAGCTCACGGTGAAGGCGGTGACGGCGGAGCAGGTTGATGCCGCGTTTGACGCGTTGACGGCCGAGGGCGTTCACTTGATCGCGGTGATCTCCGATGGCGAGACCCTCAAGGCTCTGGCCGACCGGGCAGGCCCTCACGTGCTGCTGCTCAATGCCGGCGCGCGCGACGATGCATTGCGCGACGCCGATTGTCGGGCGAATGTTCTGCACGTCGCGCCGAGCCGGTCGATGTTGACCGACGGCGTCCTGCAGTTCTTAATGTGGAAGAAGTGGTCGCGCATCTTGCTTGTCCACGGGTCTCATTCGGAAGACCGGCTGCTGGCCGACGCCTACAGAAAATCCGCGGCCAAATTCGGCGCCAAGATCGTTGAGGAACGCGAGTTTGTCGACACTGGTGGTGCGCGCCGCACGGATACTGGCCACGTTCTGGTTCAGAAGCAGATCCCTGTTTTCATGCAGGCGGCGGAGGAGCATGATGTGACGGTTGCGGCCGATGAGACCGACGTGTTTGCCGCCTATCTGCCCTACCATTCCTGGGATCCTCGTCCTGTTGCGGGGTCTGCGGGGTTGATGCCGCTGACCTGGCATCCGGCGCACGAATCCTGGGGGGCAACGCAGTTCCAGCGTCGCTTCGAAAAGCTGACGGGGCGCGGCGCTCGCGATGAGGATTATCAGGCTTGGCTCGCCGTGCGCGTGATCGGTGAGGCGGTGACGCGCTCCGGCAAGACGGACGCTGATGCGATCAGGGCCTATCTTCTGTCGAAGGACTTCGAGATCGCCGCCTTCAAGGGCCAGAAGCTGACCTTTCGTTCCTGGAACGGCCAGTTGCGGCAGCCGATCCTGCTCGGCGACGGCCGCATCACAGTCTCGGTCTCGCCCCAGGACGGATATCTGCATCAGCATTCGCCGCTCGACACGCTCGGCACGGACGCTCCCGAAACCGCCTGCCGCGCCTTTGGAGGATAGCATGCCCAAGTTTGCCCCGGCGATCCTGCCGATCCTTCTTCTGGCGAGCGGGCCGGCCCTTGCCAACAAGGTGTTCGTGACCAATGAGCGCGGCAATACGGTGACGGTGCTCGACAGCGGCAGTTGGGAGAAGATCGCCGAATTTCCCGCCGGCAACCGACCGCGCGGCATTACCATCAGTCCTGATGGCAAGCAGCTGTTTGTCTGCGCGTCCGACGACGACACGGTGCGGGTGTTTGACCCGGAAACCTACAAGGAACTGCACACGCTGCCGTCCGGGCCGGATCCCGAGCTCTTTGCGTTGAACCCGCCTGGGACCCAGCTCTATGTCGCCAACGAGGACGACAATCTGGTCACGGTCGTTGATGTAGATACCCATCAGGTGCTCGCGGAAATCCCGGTTGGCGTCGAACCGGAGGGGGTGGCCGTCAGCCCTGATTCCAAGACGCTGATCAATACGTCGGAAACGACGAACATGGCCCATTTCATCGATACTTCGACCTTCGAGATCATCCACAATGTGCTGGTCGACCAGCGGCCGCGCTATGCCGAGTTTACCGGGGACGGCAAGAAGCTCTATGTCAGCGCCGAAATTGGCGGAACGGTATCCGTCATCAATCTCGGCGCTGGAGAGCCGAAGGTGGACAAGAAGATCACCTTCGAGGTGCCGGGCGTGCTGCCGGAATGGCTTCAGCCGGTGGGAGTCAAGGCGACCCGCGATGGTTCCCGGGTCTTCGTGGCGCTCGGGCCGGCCAATCGCGTGGCGGTAATCGATGCCAAGACGGATGAGGTTCTGGACTATCTGCTGGTCGGCCAGCGTGTCTGGCAGATGGCGTTTACGCCGGACGAAGCCTTTCTCGTCGTCACCAACGGCAACTCCAACGATGTCAGCGTCATCGACGTCAAGGCGGAGAAGGTGATCCGCTCGGTGCCCGTCGGCGAACAACCTTGGGGGGTCGTCGTCGCACCGAACTGAGCTTTTTATCATAACCATATTGGGAGGATTTTCATCATGACCAGACAGACCCGTGTCGGATTTGCCGTCATCGCTTTGACGCTTGAATTCACCGCGTCGATGCTTGCGGGATCCGCCCAAGCGGCCCCCTTGTGCGACAAGCTGGGCTTTGCCGGTCTTCTGGCCAAATGCAATCGCGGCGAGCCGATCGAGATCACGCTCGCCTCCGGTCAGCCGCTCGGCAAGGGCGATGTAGTACTGCAATCGGGTGCCTATTACGAGATGAAGATCTCAGCGGACGGCTCGGCGGAACTCGCGATTTCTGGCGCGGCCTTCTTCCGGGCCATCTGGATGAACGAGATCGTCATCAATGGCATCGAGGTTCGCCCCATGGCGATCGACAGCCTGGAATTCGACAAGGCCGGTGTGGCGACCCTGTCCTTCATCGCCATCAAGCCGGGCTCTTACGAGGTCCGGATCCCCAATACGACGAGCGATACGCAGAAAGTGACAATTTCCATTCAGTAAGCCAAACGCGACAGAAGGACGATTGCGATGTACAGCCAAAACATGAAGACCGTTTTCCTTGCCGCCTTTCTTGCCTTGCCCTTTGCCGCATTGGCCGCCGAGGTGCCTGCGGACAAGCAGAAGGCGATCCAGGACATGCTGAAGACCATGCAATGCGAGGTCGATCCGGCCAATATCGAGGCGAGCGGCGATGGGTTCGAACTCGACGACGTCTTCTGCGCCGATGGGCAGTACGACATGGACCTCAATGCCGACCTGACCGTCGCCGAGAAGCGCAAGGAATAGGCCGGACAGCTTGGCGAATTGCCAGAAGAATCGTGTAGAAGCCGCTGGTCAACAAGCCGTGAAGGCAAGGGCGGCAATCCCAGGGAGAGCGAGCAATGCGTGTCTTGAGACGATTTCTGACCGGCTGCCTGCTGGCGCTCGGCATGGCGCCAGCCATGGCGGAGGATCTCCCGCCGATCAGGGCGGCGATGCTCGCTTCCGGCACGGTCAATTGGGAGATTTCGACGATCAAGGAGAACGAGCTCGACCGGAAGAACGGGTTCGTCCTGGCCGTCCAGAACTATGCCGACAACGGCGCCACTCGCGTCGCCTTCGAGGGCGGCGAGGCCGACACCATGGTCGCCGACTGGATCTGGGTCGCCTACCAGCGCGCTGCCGGCAAGGACTATGTCTTCATTCCCTATTCGCGCGCTGTCGGCGGGCTGGTGGTCAAGGACGACAGCCCGGTGAAGACGCTTGCCGACCTGAAGGGGCAGAAGATCGGCATTGCCGGCGGGCCGCTCGACAAGAGTTGGCTGATCCTGCGGGCCTATGCCACCAAGAAATACGGCATGGACCTTGCCAAGGAAACCGAGCAGGTCTTCGCCGCGCCGCCACTGATCTTCAAGTCGGCGCTGTCCGGCGAGACGGCGGGCGCGATCAACTTCTGGCACTTCCTCGCCAAGATGAAGGCCAAGGGCATGCATGACCTCGTCTCCGTCGCCGATGCCGCGACCGAACTGGGGCTCGACCCCGACACGCCACTGCTTGGCTATGTGCTGAAGGGCGAATTCGTCAAGGCGCATCCCGAGGTGGCGCAGGGGCTCTACAAGGCTTCGGTCGCGGCGAAGGAACTGCTGCGAAGCGACGATGCTGCCTGGGAAGGGCTGCGCGGCCAGATGAACGCCGCGGACGACGCCGAATTCGCGGCGCTGCGCGACGGCTATCGTGCCGGCATTCCGAGCGGCAAACCGATCGACGAGGCGGCTGCCGACCGGTTCCTGCGGATTATGGCGGAGCTCGGCGGCGAGGAGCTGGTCGGCAAGGCGACCACGCTGCCCGAGGGGGTCTTCCTGCACCTTGAGTGACAATGGCCAAAATCCGCTGATCGTCCGCACGCTGTCTCTCGGCCTGCTGCTGCTGGTCTGGATCGGTGCGGCGGCGCTGACGGCGGATCCGACCATCCTGCCGCAGCCATGGGCGCTCGGAGAGCCCTTTGCCCATGCGGCCGGGTCCGGCGCTCTGCCATATCATCTGGCCGTGACGCTCGGGCGCGTGGTCATGGCCTTCGTCCCGGCCATGGCAATCGGTCTGGCGCTCGGTTTCCTGATGGGGCGCTATCCCGCCTTCGACCGTTGGCTCGATCCCTGGCTGGTGGTGTTCCTCAATCTTCCGGCGTTGGTCCTGATCGTGCTCTGCTACCTGTGGATCGGCCTTAACGAGACCGCGGCGATCATCGCCGTCGTGCTCAACAAGATCCCGAATGTCGCAACCCTGATCCGCGAAGGAGCTCGTGCGCTTGATCCGAACCTCGATGCCATGGCCAAGGTCTATCGCATGCCGCCGCTGGCCCGCCTGCGCCACGTCGTCCTTCCGCAACTTGCACCTTACATCGCGGGGGCGGCGCGCGCCGGCATAGCGGTGATCTGGAAGATCGTCCTGGTGGTCGAGTTCCTCGGCCGCTCCAGCGGCATCGGCTTCCAGATCCATTTCTATTTCCAGCTGTTCGATGTCGCCATGGTGCTGGTCTATTCGCTGACCTTCATCGTGGTCATGCTGATCGTCGAGGCGCTGATCCTGCAACCGCTCGAGCGCCGGGCACGGGCGTGGAGGACGGCATGATCAAGATCGACGTCCGACGAAAGGCGTTCGGTGCCTCGGAAATCCTGCGCGATATCCGGTTCGAGATGGGAGACAGCGAAGCCGTCGCCATTCTCGGCGCTTCGGGGATCGGCAAGTCGACGCTGCTGCGGCTTATCGCCGGCATCGATGAGGCCTTCGAGGGCGAGATCGCCCGGCCGCCGAACATCGCCATGGTGTTCCAGGAGCCGGTCTTGCTGCCCTGGCGCAGCGTGCTCCAGAACCTCATGCTGGTCCATCCGACACTCGGGAAAGATGCCGCGCACGCCGCGCTTGAGCGCATCGGCATTGCCGACAAGGCAGGGCTCTTTCCCGGCCAGCTGTCGCTCGGCCAGCAGCGGCGGCTGGCGCTGGCGCGCGCCTTTGCCGGGCGTCCTGCACTTCTCGTCATGGACGAGCCCTATGTCTCGCTCGATCCGCAGACGGCCGAGGAGATGCTGGAACTCACCGAGGCGCTGATTGCCGAAACTGGCCCCGCGGTCATCCTGGTCACGCATTCCGAGGCAGAAGCGCGGCGCCTGGCCAAACGCACGCTGCGGCTCACCGGACGTCCGGCGACCATCACCGAGGAGGCGGTGCCTCCTTCGGAGAAGCGGGAGGGCACGGCATGAAGGGTCTCGAGATCAGCCATGTCGGCTTTCGCTACGGCGAGCGCAAGGCGCTGGATGATGTCTCGTTCAACGTCGAACCCGGCCGCTTCTGTGCGCTGCTTGGGCCGAACGGTGCCGGCAAGTCGACGCTCTTTGCCCTTCTGACCCGGCTTGTCGTCGCCGGCGAGGGGACGATCAGTGTGGCCGGGTTCGACATGGCCCGTTTGCCGCGCGCCGCACTTGCCCGGATCGGCGTGGTGTTCCAACAGCCGACGCTCGATCTCGACATGACCGTGCGCCGCAACTTGCGCTACTTCGCCGGGCTTCACGGTCTGTCCGGGCGCTCCGCCGCGATCGCTATCGATCGGGCACTTGCGCAGCTGGGCATGGCCGAGCGTGCCGACGAACTGGTGCGCGCCCTGAACGGCGGGCATCGACGGCGCATGGAGATTGCGCGCGCACTCATTCATCAGCCGCAGATCCTCTTGCTCGATGAGGCGACCGTCGGGCTTGATGCCGCTTCGCGCCAGGCAATCACCGACCATGTGCATGGGCTAGCGCAAAGCGGGCTGGCCGTTCTGTGGGCTACCCATCTCGTCGACGAGATTGCCCGCCCCGATCAGGTCGTGGTGCTCCATCGCGGCCGGGTTCTGAGCGATGGTCCAGCGGCTGCACTGGCTGGCGATACGGGCCTTGCCAACGCCTTCCTGGCCATGACGGCCGAACCTCAGGAGGCTGCTTCGTGAGGGCATGGCTGATAGCGCTTTCGGCGATTGTCACCCGGGAAAACTTGCGCTTCGTCCGGCAGCGTGGACGTTTCCTCGCCGCTCTCGTCCGCCCGCTCGTCTGGCTTTTCGTCTTCGCCGCCGGCTTTCGCGCAGCGCTCGGCGTGTCGATCATTCCGCCCTACCAGACCTATATCACCTACGAGGTCTACATCCTGCCCGGGCTCTGCGGCATGATCCAGCTGTTCAACGGTATGCAGTCGTCCCTGTCGCTCGTCTACGACCAGGAAATGGGGTCCATGCGGCTGCTGCTGACCTCGCCGCTGCCGCGGTGGTGGCTGCTGTTCTGCAAGCTGCTCGCCGGCGTCATCGTTTCAATCCTGCAGGTCATGGTGTTTCTCGGCATCGCCGCAATGACGGGCATCGACCTGCCGCCGCTCGGCTATCTTGCTGTGCTTCCGGCGCTGCTGCTGAGCGGCCTGATGCTCGGGGCCTTCGGCCTAGTGATCTCTTCGACAATCCGCCAGCTGGAGAACTTCGCCGGGGTCATGAACTTCGTCATCTTCCCGATGTTCTTCCTGTCGTCGGCGCTCTACCCGCTGTGGAAGATGGCGGAAAGTTCGCCGCTGCTGCGCGACATCTGTGCCTACAACCCGTTCACCCATGCGGTGGAACTGATCCGCTTTGCGCTTTATGGCCAGCTCAATCTCGAGGCGCTTGCCTGGGTTTCCGGCTGCTTCGTCATCTTCATGCTGGCGGCGGTTTGGGGTTATGACCCGGCCCGCGCGATGCTGCGGGCTCGAGGCCGATAGGCGATCCGCACGGCCGGAACAGCCGCGGTCGCGCGGGAAACCGCCACTTTCCGCTATGTTGCCGATCGCCTGATTTGCTCCGATCCTGTCCCCGATCGAAGACGCTTCAGACGTCCAAACTTGAGGAGGAGGGACCCATGATCAAACTGCATCCGGCCATCGACAACGGCTTTCCGCCGGCCAAACCGGGCTTTTCCGGTGGCACGCTCAAATGTAAATGCGCGACCAATCCCGTGACCGTCGAAATCAGTTCGCAGACGGCGCACAACCATGCCTGCGGCTGCACCAAGTGCTGGAAGCCGAAGGGCGCGATCTTCGCGCAGATCGCCGTCGTTTCGCGTGACAACGTCAAGGTCACGTCCGGGGCGGAAAAGCTCCAGATCGTCGATCCCAGCGCGACGATCCAGCGTTATGCCTGCAAGGACTGCGGCACGCACATGTATGGCCGCATCGAGAATACCAAGCATCCGTTCTATGGCTTGGATTTCGTCCACACCGAACTCAGCGACCAGACCGGCTGGTCTCCGCCGGAATTCGCCGCCTTCGTCTCGTCGGTCATCGAGAGCGGGGTCAGCCCCGACAAGATGGGCGAGATCCGTGCGCGCCTCAACGAACTCGGGCTGCCGCCCTATGACGCGCTGTCACCGGCGCTGATGGATGCGATCGCCACGCATGTCGCCAAGCAATCGGGTGCGCTTGCGGCCTGAAGACGGCTGGCTGTTCCTCCCCCGAGCCCTGTCCGTGTCGCTCCCTTTCGGAAGCGAAAACGGGCGGGGCTTGAGGTCGTCGGCGATATGCCGGTGTTCTCGGGGTGGAACCGCGGGCAGAAAAAACAAAGCCGCCGATGCTGGATCATCGGCGGCTTTCGCCGTTTCACGGCATGCGTGCATGAGATCGGAGTCTGGTGTTGGAGCTGCCTCCTTGTCGCCATTTGGACCGTGGCGATGGCCTGCTCGGCATTTGCCTCAGCGCGTCTGCGCCAGCCAGGACGGATCCTGCTTCCATTTGATCGAGCAGCCGATTGCCGAGTGTTGTTCTTCCGGCCCCTTGCCGGTCCTGGCTATCCCGACCATGGCTTCGAACAGGTCGCGCTTCAGATCGGCCGGGCCGATTTCCTTGCGTGAGGCGTCGAGCCGTCCGCGATACTGCAGCTCCATGCGCCTGTTGAAGCCGAAGAAGTCCGGCGTGCAGACCGCCCCATAGGCGCGCGCCACCCATTGGTCGGCGTCATGCAGATAGGGAAAGGGCAGGGCATGATTGGCGGCAAACCGCTTCATGTTGTCGAAACTGTCTTCCGGATAGGCGGTGGCATCATTGGAATTGATCGCGACGAAACCGATCCCGTGCGCCTCGAGCTCCAGCGCATCGCGTACGATCCGGCCGATCACCGCCTTCACATAGGGGCAATGATTGCAGATGAAGGCGACGACGAGCCCGTTCGGTCCGGCGAGATCGAGGATGGAGCGTGCCCGTCCCTCCGTGCTCTGAAGCCTGGCGTCGATGGCCTTCCAGCCGAAATGGCAAAGCGGTGCGGTGGATGCCATGGAGCTACCTTTCGTTCGCGAGCAGGGGGCGGGAGGCGGTATCGGCGGCGTGGCGCAGGGCGGCGATGTTGCCCGCATAGGCATCCGCTCCGCCCTTGAAGATCGCCGAGCCGGCGACGAGGATATCGGCGCCGGCCCGGGCGACGAGCGGCGCGGTCTCGGGCGTCACGCCGCCGTCGATTTCGATGAGGATCGGACGCCCGCCGATCATTGCCTTGATGCGCTCGACCTTTTGCACCACCGCCGGGATGAAGGCCTGCCCGCCAAAGCCGGGGTTGACGGTCATGAGCAGGACGAGATCGAGGCGGTCCAGCACGTATTCGATGACATTCTCCGGCGTCGAGGGATTGAGCGACACGCCGGCCTTGCAGCCGAGGTCGCGGATCGCCTGGAGTGATCGGTCGAGATGGGTGGTCGCCTCGGCATGGACGGTGACGATGTCGCAACCGGCATCGGCAAAGGCTGAGAGAAAACCATCGACGGGCTCGATCATCAGATGGCAGTCGAATACCTTGTCGGTACGATTGCGGATCGCCTTGATCACCGGTGGGCCGAAGGTGATGTTGGGCACGAAGTGCCCGTCCATTACGTCGAGATGGATCCAGTCGGCGCCGGCGCGGCAGACGCTTCGACTTCCTCGCCAAGGCGCGAGAAATCGGCCGACAGGACCGAGGGTGCAATGATGGTCTTCGGGCTCATGAGATCTCCTGGCGGTGCTCGGACGGTACGGGCGGCTTCATGGTGAAGACACGGCTGGCGGCGATGTCGCGGCCGATGATGGTCGAGAGCTGTTCCGCATTGACCGGACCCTTGGTCTCCTCGAACAGGCGGTTCGCCTGTCGCAGCCGCGCCCGGTCGAGCGCATTGCGGATCGAGCGGGCATTGGCGAAATGCGGCTGGCTGCGGCGCCGGGCGATATAATCGGTCATCACGGCCGTCGCTTCCGCGTCGAGATGGTAGCCCTGCCGTTCCAGCATGGTCTCGGCAATCGACAGCAGTTCGTCGTTTGCGTAGTCGGGAAAGTCGATGTGGTGGGCGATGCGCGAGCGGAAGCCCGGATTGCTTTCGAAGAAACGATCCATGCGGTCGGAATAGCCCGCGAGGATCACCACGAGGTCGTCGCGGTTGTTCTCCATCACCTGCAGCAGTATCTCGATCGCCTCCTGGCCGTAGTCGCGCTCATTGTCCGGGCGGTAGAGATAGTAGGCCTCGTCGATGAACAGCACGCCGCCCATGGCCTTCTTGAGGATCTCCTTGGTCTTCGGCGCGGTGTGGCCGATATACTGGCCGACGAGATCGTCGCGCGTCACCGAGACGAGGTGGCCCTTGCGGATGTAGCTGAGGCGGTGGAGCAGGTTCGCTATGCGCAGGGCCACCGTCGTCTTGCCGGTGCCGGGATTGCCGGTGAAGCTCATGTGCAGCGACGGCGGCTCGTGGGAGAGCCCCATGGCGCGGCGGGCGCGCTCGACCAAGAGCAGCGCCGCCGTCTCACGGATTCGCCGCTTCACGGGTTTGAGGCCCACGAGGTCGCGGTCGAGTTCTTCGAGGATCTCGGCGACGCCCGAAGTCCGGTATTCCTCGGCGAGGTCGACGGATGTCGGCGGGCTCTCCTGCTTTACGGTTGGTTCGGGCATTGCCATTGTCTCGTCCTTTCGTCAGCTCGTCGTCGACCAGGAGTAATGCTGCGAGCGGCCCGGTCCGTCGGTCCGGGTCATCCTGATGTCCGGTTCCTTGTCCGGGCGATTGACAATGAAAGACATCGTCACCGTCTCGAAACCACGGTTCGAATCGAAGGCGTTGAGGCGAATGTAGTGCTGTGGATTGGCCTTGCGGCAATCGTCGAGCTCCATCATCACGCCCTTGGCATCCTTCAGGTCGAACATGGGATTTCCCCACATTTCCCAATAGGTGTTGCGGGGGTGGGGATCGTCGGTGTACTCGACGCCGATCGCCCAGCCCTTGCGCAGGCAATATTCCACCTGCGCCGTGATCTGCTCGTCCGTCAGGTCCGGCAGGAACGAGAAGCAGCCTTGGGTGATACGCATTGTCGTTTCTCCTTTTCTCTCGCTCTGTCAGGCGACGCTGACGCTCGGCACGAAGTCCGAGGTGTCGGTCGAGGTGTAGTTGAAGGTGATGTTGCCCCAGGTATCGAGGGCGGCTTCCAGCGGCTTGCACCACTTGGCGGCGGCGCGCAGGATTTCCGGACCCTCGTTGAGAATGTCGCGGCCTTCGTTGCGGGCGAGCACCATGGCCTCCAGTGCGACGCGGTTTGCGGTGGCGCCTGCCTGGATGCCCATCGGGTGGCCGATCGTGCCGCCGCCGAACTGCAGAACCACATCGTCGCCGAAGAGGTCGATCAACTGGTGCATCTGGCCGGCATGGATGCCGCCCGAAGCCACCGGCATCACCTTCTTCAGGTCGGCCCAATCCTGCTCGAAGAAGAGGCCGCGCTGCAGGTCGATCTCGTTCTTCGTTTCGCGGCAGACATTGTAGTAGCCCTGAACGGTCATCGGATCGCCCTCCAGCTTGCCGACGGCGGTGCCGGCGTGCAGATGGTCGACGCCGGCGAGGCGCAGCCACTTGGCGATGACGCGGAACGAGATGCCGTGGTTCTTCTGGCGGGTATAGGTGCCGTGGCCCGCACGGTGCATGTGTAGGATCATGTCGTTCTGCCGGCACCATTCCGAGATCGACTGGATTGCCGTCCAGCCGACGATCAGGTCGACCATGACGATGACCGAGCCGAGTTCCTTGGCGAATTCGGCGCGGCGGTACATCTCCTCCATCGTGCCGGCGGTGATGTTGAGGTAGTGGCCCTTGACCTCGCCGGTGACGGCCGAGGCATGGTTGACGGCCTCCATGCAGTAGAGAAAACGGTCGCGCCAGTGCATGAAGGGCTGCGAGTTGATGTTCTCGTCATCCTTCATGAAGTCGAGACCGCCCTTCAGGCCCTCGTAGACCACGCGGCCGTAGTTCTTGCCGGACAGGCCGAGCTTCGGCTTGGTGGTGGCGCCGAGCAGCGGCTTGCCGAACTTGTCGAGCCGTTCGCGCTCGACGACGATCCCGGTCGGCGGACCCTTGAAGGTCTTCACATAGGCGACGGGGAAGCGCATGTCCTCGAGCCGTGCGGCCTTCAGCGGCTTGAACGAGAAGACATTGCCGATGATCGAGGCCGTCAGGTTGGCGATCGAGCCTTCCTCGAACAGGATCAGGTCATAGGCGACGTAGCAGAAGTACTGCCCCGGCGTTCCCGGCACCGGATCCACCCGGTAGGCCTTGGCGCGGTACTGGTCACAGGCGGTGAGGCGGTCGGTCCAGACCACGGTCCAGGTAGCCGTCGAGCTTTCGCCGGCAACGGCCGCTGCCGCTTCGATCGGATCGACGCCTTCCTGTGGCGTGATCCGGAAGAGGGCGATCAGGTCGGTGTCCTTGGGCTCGTAATGGCCGTCCCAGTAGCCCATCTGGGCGTATTTCAGGACGCCTGCCCTGTAGCGTTCCTTGCCCTTGATCTCGGTTTTCGCATCGGCGTTCATGGCACTGTCCTTTCCTTGTTCGGACGGGAGTTCAGGCGGCTTCAGACCGCGCGTTTGATGGTTTCAGGCTGCCGCTCGCATAGCGTTTGGCCATGTCGCTCATCGGGATGACCTTGATGCGCGAGGCATTGCCCGCCGTGCCGAAGGCCTCGAAGCGGGCCTTGCAGACGGAGGCCATGGCATCCATGGCGGGTTTGAGGAATTTGCGCGGATCGAATTCGTCGCGGCGGGTGTCGGCGACGCGGCGGAACTCGGCGGCGGCTGCGAGGCGCAGGTCGGTGTCGATATTGACCTTGCGCACGCCGAAGCGGATGCCGCGGACGATCTCCTCGACCGGAACGCCATAGGTCTCGCGCATCTCGCCCCCATGGGCGTTGAAGATCTCCTGCCATTCCTCCGGCACGGAGGAGGAGCCGTGCATGACGATATGCGTGTCCGGCAGGCGGCGGTGGATCTTCTCGATGACATCCATGGCAAGCACTTCGCCGGTCGGCTTGCGGGTGAACTTGTAGGCGCCGTGCGAGGTGCCGATCGCTACCGCCAGCGCATCGACGCCGGTCTCGGCGACGAAGCGGGCCGCCTCGTCCGGGTCGGTCAAGAGTTGCGAGCGGTCGAGGGCACCCTCGAAACCATGGCCGTCTTCAGCTTCGCCGTGGCCGGTCTCGAGCGAGCCCAGGCAGCCGAGTTCGCCTTCCACCGAGACGCCGACCATGTGGGCCAGCCGTGATACCTCGGCGGTGATGCCGGCATTGTAGGCATAGTCGGCGGGCGTCTTGGCGTCCTCTTTCAGCGAACCGTCCATCATCACCGAAGTGAAGCCGTGCTGGATCGCGGACAGGCAGGTGGAGACCCGGTCGCCGTGATCCTGGTGGATGCAGAGCGGAATGTCCGGATACATCAGCTCCAGCGCCTCCATCATCTTGGCGAGCATGATGTCGTTGGCATAGGAGCGGGCGCCGCGCGAGGCCTGAAGGATGACGGGCGCGTCGCAGGCCTTGGCCGCCTGCATGATGGCAAGGCCCTGTTCCATGTTGTTGATGTTGAAGGCAGGCACGCCGTAGCCGCGTTCGGCGGCATGGTCGAGCAATTGACGAAGCGTGATGCGGGCCATGGTCAGGCGTCCTCTCTGTGCGCAGTTGTGATGTGGGTGGGGCTTCTCGTCATCGGCCGCGGCCGCCCTTGTTGTGGCCGGCCAGCCGCAGCGCTTCCGCGACGACATGCTCGGCGGTGATGCCGAAATGTTTGTAGAGTTCGCCGGCCGGGGCGGAGGCGCCAAAGCCCTGCATGCCGATGAAGCTGCCGCGCGGCCCCATCCAGCGATCCCAGCCGAGCCGGCCGGCGGCCTCGATGGCGATGCGCGGTGCGCTGCCGAGGGTCTTGTTCTGGTAGGCCTCGTCCTGTGCTTCGAACTTTTCCCAGCTCGGCATCGAGACGACGGCCGCCTCAATGCTTTTTTCGGAGCGGAGCTTGTCTGCCGCGGCGACGGCGATCTCGACCTCCGAGCCGGTGGCGAGAATTGTCACGTCGCGGGGCCCTTTGGCTTCGCGCAGGACATAGGCGCCACGCGCGGACAGGTTTTCGTCGCCGGGGAGCGTGCGCAGCATAGGCAAGGCCTGGCGCGAAAGGGCGAGCACGCTCGGCGTCGCCTTTTCCGTCAGCGCGATCTCCCAGCATTCCGCCGTCTCGATGATGTCGGACGGGCGGAAGACGTTGAGGTTCGGCGTGGCGCGCAGCATGGCCAGATGCTCGACCGGCTGGTGGGTCGGGCCGTCCTCGCCAAGGCCGATGGAATCATGGGTCAGCACGTAGACGACCGGCAGACCCATCAGCGCCGAGAGCCGAATCCCGCCCCGGGCGTAGTCGGAGAACACCAGGAAGGTGCCGCCATAGGGGATGAAGCCGCCATGCAGGGCGATGCCGTTCATCGCCGCCGCCATGGCATGCTCGCGGATGCCATAGTGCAGGTAGCGGCCCTTGAAGTTGCCGGCGGCGATTGCCGCCGTCTGGGAGGTCATGGTGAGGTTGGAGCCGGTAAGGTCCGCCGAGCCGCCGATCGTCAGCGACGTCGCGCCGTTTATTGCCTCGAGCGCCATTTGCGATGCCTGGCGGGTCGCGACCTTGGTCGCCTTGTTGCGATGCTCGGCACGGAATTTCGAAAGCTGCCGCGCGACCTCCGGGCCGAGGTCCCGTTCGATCGTCTGCTCGTAGCGCTTCCTGGAGCGGGACGTGTCGCGGCGGATTTCCCAGGCCTCGCGGGCCGTCTGGCCACGGGAGGCCACGCTTTCCCAGGCCGACTTGATGTCGGACGGGACGAAGAAGGGCGGGTGGTGCCAGCCGAGCTTTTCGCGGGTCGCGGCGATTTCCTTGTCGCCAAGCGCCGCGCCATGGGTCTTGTGCGAGCCTTCCATGCTGGCGGCACCCTTGCCGATCCTGGTGCGGCAGGCGATCAGCGAGGGCTTGCGGCTCTTGCGGGCGCGATCGATCGCCTTGGCGACGGCTTCCGGATCGTGACCGTCGACGGCCTGCGCATCCCAGCCGGCGGCCCGGAAGCGGGCGAGCTGGTCCATCGAGGTGGAGAGTTCTGTCGCGCCATCAATCGAGATGTGGTTGTCGTCCCACAGAACGATCATCTTGCGGAGCTTCAGGTGTCCGGCCAGATCGATCGCCTCGTGGCTGATGCCTTCCTGGAGGCAGCCGTCGCCGGCAACCACGTAGGTGAAGTGATCGCAGAGCGAGGAATCGAAGCGGGCGGCCATCATCTGTTCGGCGATCGCCATACCGACGGCGGTGGCGATGCCCTGGCCGAGCGGACCGGTGGTCGTCTCGATGCCGAGCGCATGGCCGTATTCCGGATGGCCGGCGGTCTTCGAGCCCATCTGCCGGAAGGCCGCCAGCTGGGAGATCGGCATGTCGGAAAAGCCGATCAGGTGATGGATCGCGTAGAGCAGCATCGAGCCATGTCCGGCCGACAGTACGAAGCGGTCGCGGTTCGGCCAGTCCGGCATGGACGGATCCACGGTGATGAACCGGTTGAACAGGACGGTCATCGCGTCGGCCATGCCCATCGGCATGCCGGGATGGCCCGAATTGGCTTTCTGTACCGCGTCCATTGCGAGGAAGCGGATGGCATTCGCCATGTCCTGTTCGGACACCGCATTGCGGGTTTCGATCTTCTGCGAAATGTTCATGACTGTCCTCCTCACGACATGCGGTGCTTGCGTTCGAGCAGTTTGTGGATCAGCGGCGTGAAGATCAGCTGCATGGCGAGGTCGAGCTTGTCGCCGGGCACGACGATCGAATTGGCGCGCGACATGAAGCTGTTCTGCAGCATCGACAGCAGGTAGGGAAAATCGATGCCGCGCGGATTGGCGAAGCGGATCACCAGGATCGATTCCGCCGGCGTCGGGATCCAGCGGGCGACGAACGGGTTGGACGTGTCGACGATCGGCACACGCTGAAAGTTGATGTCCGTCTGCGAGAATTGCGGGCAGATATAGTGGACATAATCCGGCATGCGGCGAAGGATCGTGTCGGTGACGGCCTCCGTCGAATAACCGCGGGTGGCCTTGTCCCGATGGATCTTCTGGATCCATTCGAGATTGATGACGGGCACGACGCCGATCTTGAGGTCGCAATGCTGCGCGAGATTCAGGTCCTCGGTTACCGCACAGCCGTGAAGTCCCTCGTAGAACAGGAGGTCGCTGCCCTTGAATTCCTCCCACTCGGTGAAGGTGCCGGGGGCGGAGCCGTATTTCGCCGCCTCGGCGTCGTCGTGGATGTAATGCCGGGTCCGGCCGATGCCGCGGCGGCCATATTCGGAGAACACGTTCTCCAGGATTGCCAATTCGTTGGCGTCGGCGGCGAAATGGGTGAAATCGTTACCCTTGGCCTTTTCCTCGGCGACCTTCTTCTTCATCGCCTCGCGGTCATAGCGGTGGAAGGCATCGCCCTCGATGAACGATGCGGAGATGTTCTCGCGCTTGAAGATCTTCTCGAAAGTGTCCTTGACGGTGGTCGTGCCGGCGCCGGAGGAACCGGTGATCGAAATGATCGGGTATTTGGCTGACATTGGTTGCTCCTCAGGCGCGGAACAGGCCGCGCTTGCCAAACAGCGGCGCGCGTTCACCGATCATTGTGGGGTCGACATGGTAGCGGGCGACACGTGCCACCTCGCGGCGCGAGCCGAAGACCAGCGGCACGCGCTGGTGCAGGCTTTCCGGCTCGATATCGAGGATGCGGGAGACGGCATTGGTCGCCGCACCACCGGCATTCTCGACGAGGAAGGCGATCGGATTGGCCTCGTAGACCAGCCTCAGCCGGCCCTGCGAATAGCCTCTGCGGCTGTCGGCCGGATAAAGGAAGATGCCGCCCCTCACGAGAATGCGATAGGTATCGGCGACCAGGGATGCGATCCAGCGCATGTTGAAATCGCGCTCGCGCGGGCCGTCGGCGCCGGCCAGGCAGTCGTCGACATAGAGGCGGATCGCCTCTTCCCAGTGGCGGTAGTTCGAGGCGTTAATGGCGAATTCGTGGGCCCGGTCGGCGATGCTGACGGACTTGTAGGCCTGAACGAAGCAGCCGAGACGGCTCGAAAAGACGAAGATCTCCGTGCCCTTGCCGAGCGACAGCACCAGGGCGGTCTGGGGACCGTAGATGAAGAAGCCAGCCGCCAGCTGGCGGGTGCCCGGCTGCAGGAATGTCGGCATCGGGTCGTGCTCGGCGCTCGCGATCGCCGGAAGGATCGAGAAGACGGTGCCGACCGAGACATTGGTGTCGATGTTCGACGAGCCGTCGAGCGGGTCGATGGCGACGGCAAGCCGTGCCTCGGGATTGAGCGATACGGGATGCTCCAGCTCTTCCGAGGCGTAGAATGCGACCGGTGCGCCCTGGAGCGAGGAGAGGAACAGGTCGTCGCAGATGACGTCCATTTCCTTCTGCATGTCGCCGTCGGTGTTGGCGCCGCCGCGCAGACCATGAAGGTGGGCGTTCAGGGCTCCCTGACCAACCAGCTTGCGGATGTCGAGGGCGGCGGTCGCCAGTCGCTGAATAATGGCGGCCAAGTCGCGCGCCGTTTCATCGCGCGTGGCGATGCATGAGACGAGGTAAGCCTCGAGGGTTGCGCCTGACATTCCGATGTCTCCTCCCATCCGCTGTCGGGAAGAGAATGGCGGAATGCCAAAGTTTGTAAATTTTATTAAATTGACTTACTTGATAAGTATTATTTACTTTCTAATATGCGCAACGTTTCCCTTCGCCAGCTCCGCACCATCGAGGCCGTCAGCCGACTCGGGAAGATCAATCTCGCGGCCGCGGAGCTCGGTCTGACCGGGCCGGCGCTCACCCTGCAGATCCAGCAGTTGGAACGGGACGTGGGCGTGGTTGTATTCGACCGGACGCGCGAGGGCATGGTTCCGACCGCCTTCGGCTGCGCCTTTCTCGAAGCGGCGCATGCGATCGAGGAAAGCCTTGCGACGTTGGCGGATTCGATCGATTCGATGAAGGGACTAAGGAGCGGGCGGCTGAGGCTCGGCGTGGTATCGACGGGCAAGTATTTTGCCCCGCAGTTGATCGCCGCCTTTCGCAAGCAGGTGCCTGATATCGACATCAACCTGTTCATCGGAAACCGGGCGGAGATCATCCAGAAGCTGCGTGACCATGAGGTGGACACTGCCCTGATGGGTCGCCCTCCGCGCGATTTCGACGTCCGCTCGCAGATGTTCGGCGATCATCCCCTGGTCTTCATCGCGCCGGCCGGCCATCCGCTGGCGGATGTGCTCGACATTTCCCGCGAACGGATTGCCCAGGAGCAGTTCCTGGTGCGGGAAAGCGGGTCGGGGACGCGGATTTCGCTGGAGATCTTCCTCAGCGAAGTGCCTCGACGTCTGGAGGAACTGGGCACGGAGATGGGGTCGAACGAGACGATCAAGCAGGCGGTGATCGCCGGGCTCGGTCTCGCCTTCATCTCGGCGCATACGATCGAGCAGGAGGTGAAACTCGGACGGCTCGTCATTCTCGACGTGATCGACACGCCGATCCGGCGGCAGTGGTTCAGCGTGTCGCGCACGGATCGCGCGACAAATCCGGCCATGCAGGCCTTCGAGCGGTTTCTGCTGGCGGAAGGGGCCCGCCACCTGCCGGTGGTGACGAAGCCCTATCCCGCCAACGCTTTCGGGTGAGACTGTTCTCGCCGGCGGATCAGCCGTCGGCGCGCGACAGGATCTTCTTCTCGAAGAAGAAGTAGGGCCGCAGCTTCACGCCGACCATGTTGCCGGCAAAGGCGAATACCGCCCAGAGCCAGCCATGCAGACTGCCGGAGGCAATGCCGGAGAAATAGGCGCCGATATTGCAGCCATAAGCGATGCGGGCACCGTAACCGAGCAGCAGGCCACCGATCACGGCGGCGAGCACCGAGCGCAGCGGAATATCGAAGCTCGGGGCAAACTTGCCGGCCAAAGCCGCGGCCAGCATGGCACCGGCAATGATGCCGAAGTCCATGACAGAGGTGACGTCCGCCAGCACGCTTTCGCTCAGCGCCTTGGCATTTGCCGGCATCTGCCAGTAGGCCCAGGCAGACGGATCGATGCCGATCAGCTGCGCACCCTTCGCACCCCAGAGCGCGAAGGCCGAGGTGATGCCCCAGGGGCGGCCGGCAAGGGCGAGCGTGGCGAAGTTGAGGATCACCAGTGCGACGGCGCCTGCGACCAGCGGCCATGGACCACGCAGCAGGCGGGCGACGCCTTGCCGCGGCGAGGCCGGCTCGGCCTCGATCGCGCCATGGCGCCGCTTTTCGACAAGGATGGTCACGGCGGCAATGGCGGCGAAGAGGACAAGCGAGACGGCAATGCCACCGGCGGCACCGAAGCTGTCCACCAGCGAGACGGGGGGCAGGGACGGCAGCGCGACCCACCAGTCGAAGTGGATGGTGGCGAGCACCGAGCCGATGATGAAGAACAAGAGTGTCACCAGCATGCGGGCATTGCCGCCGCCGGCGGTGAACAGGGTGCCCGAGGCACAGCCGCCGCCGAGCTGCATGCCGATGCCGAAGATGAACGACCCGACGAGCACCGACGTGCTGAGCGGCGAGACGAAGCCCTTGACCGGATTGCCGAACAGCGTGCCGCTGGCAAGGAAGGGGAAGAACAGGATGACGGCCAGGGCGAGAAGGATCATCTGGACGCGCAGGCCGCGGCCCCGCCCGTCCATGATGAAGACGCGCCAGGCGGAGGTGAAGCCGAAGGCGGCGTGATAGAGCGCGATGCCGAGGCCGCCGCCGACCAGGAACAGGGCTCCTTGTTTCGGGCCATAGGCGTAGCCGAGGAGCAACGTGCCGGCAAAGAGGGCGATGAGAGCGGCGAGCCCCGGAGTGCCGAGCAGGGGTTGCCGCTCGGGCGCGCTCAACGGTGATGCGACTGTGGACATGAAAAGCCTCCTGACGTTAGGGGCGCAATACTAGGTCCTGTCGAGCCCTCTCACGAGAAAGGCCATTCTTCGTGCCGTCCGCCATGGCACTGCGTTTTTTGTTTTGTTCGATAACCTTGGTTGATTTTACCAGGGACCGGCAAGCGCGAGACGTGCCGTCAGCCGATGGCCCAGCCGAGTGCCGAGGCGGTGCCGTAGAGGAGGCCGCCGGATGTGCCGAGCGCGACTGCTGCAAGAAGGATGCCGAACAGGGTGGCGAGACCATCCCGTTCCATCAGCCCCAAGGCGATGACAACGAGGGCCGCGACCGGAAGGAAATTGCCAAACGGGATCGGCAACGCCACCGCCACGGCCAGAAGAAAGACCGGTACGCCGAGCAGGATCTCCGCCTTGCGGCCGGTAAGCCGCTTCAGCCGGTCGCGCCGCAGGATCGCCTCGACCCGCGCCACCAGAGGAGACGTGTGACGGACCACAAGTTCGACCGTCGAGGCCGACAGCCGCTTTTTCGCCAGGATCTTTGGCAGCCAGATCGCGCGTTTGCCGGCGATGATCTGCAGCGAGACGATCGCCAGGCAGCTGCCGAAGAACATGCCGAACGGCCCGGGGATCGGGGTCAGCGCCGGCAGCGAGAGGAAGAGAATGGCAAAGGCAAAGCTGGTGCGCCCCATGGCGGCCAACAGTTCGCCGAGCGTCATGCTGCCGCCGCCCGCCGCGACCTCTGCGAGCGCGGCAAGCTGGCGGGAGGCTGTGCCGGCCGGTCTTTGCGGTGCGGCGTTCATCACTGTGCGTTCCAAGCGTTTTCCTAAGGCGGCACGGCGCCGCCGAGCCCTTGCCTGCAGCGCATGTAAGTCCTTCATACGCTGAAACAAGATACCGGCGTTTCGATGGCCGGCACGGTGGCCAAGGCGGCAGGCTTCCACTAGCATGCCGGATGAGGAGAGCCGCAAGAGGAGGAAAAATGCAGCCGTTTCAGTTCAATACCACGCCGCAATTGGTCTTCAGGCCCGGCGCGGCGACCGCGCTTGCGACCATCATCGCCGGTCGCTGTGGCGCGAGGCCCATGGTTGTGACGGATCCCGGTCTCACCCGGCTCGGCCTTTGCGATCCAGCATTGCGGTCTCTGGCCGGGGCTGGCCTGTCGGTGACCGTATTCGATGCGGTCGAGGCGGATCCGTCGCTGGCAACCGTGATGGCTGTGGTGGAGGCGGGGCGGTCCGCCGGCGTGACGGGTGTGATCGGCTTTGGCGGTGGCTCGTCGCTTGATGTCGCCAAGCTTGTGGCGCTGCTCCTCGGCTCCGGGGAGGCGATCGACGAAGCCTGGGGTGTCGGCAATGCCAAGGGACCGCGTCTGCCGCTTGCGCTCGTGCCGACGACGGCCGGGACCGGCTCCGAGGTGACACCGGTGTCGATCATCACCGTCGGGGGCGAGGAAAAGCGTGGCGTCTCCTCGCCGATCCTGCTGCCGGACCTCGCCCTGCTCGATCCTGACCTGACGCTCGGCCTGCCGCCCTCGATCACGGCTGCGACCGGCATCGATGCGATGGTGCATGCGATCGAGGCCTATGCCTCCCGCAACGCCAACAACAATCCGCTTTCGAAGATGCTGGCGCGGCAGTCGCTGCAGCTTCTCGGGGCCCATATCGAAACCGCAGTCGCGGATGGCGGCAATCGCGCCGCGCGCGGCGCGATGCTGCTTGGTTCCATGCTCGCGGGACAGGCCTTCGCCAACTCTCCCGTTGCCGCGGTTCATGCCCTGGCCTATCCGATCGGTGGCATCTTCCACGTGCCGCACGGGCTCTCCAATGCTCTGGTCCTGCCGCACGTGCTGCGTTTCAACGCACCAGATGCCGCGGGCCTTTATGCCGAGATCGCGCCTGACGTCTTTCCCGATCTCGTCTCCGAGCCCGGTAGCCAGGGGCGGTGTGCCGCCTTCATCGACCGGCTTGCGGACCTGTCACGCAGGCTCGGCCTGCAGACCCGGTTGAGGGATGTCGGCGTGGGTGAAGAGGATCTTCCCCGCATGGCCAGCGAGGCGATGAAGCAGACACGCCTTCTGGTCAACAATCCTCGCGAGCTCGGTGAGGCCGATGCGCTGGCAATCTACAGGGCGGCGTGGTGACGACATGACGAGAACGGCGCCTGCGGATCGCTCCGCCTACAAGGTGTTTCGCACGCTCACCACCCGCTGGGCGGACAACGACATCTATGGCCACATGAACAATGTGGTGCATTACGGGCTCTTCGATACGGCGGTGAACAGCTTTTTGATCGAAAGGGGCGTGCTCGACATTCACGGTGGCGGGCGGATCTTCGTGGTCGTCGAGACCGGATGCCGCTACTTCGCCGAAATGGCCTTCCCCGATGTCGTTCATGCCGGCATCCGCATCGCCCGGCTCGGCGGCTCTTCGGCGCGCTACGAGGTCGGTCTGTTCCGCAATGACGATCCTTCGGCCGCAGCCGAGGGCTTCTTCGTGCATGTGCAGGTCGACAGGCAGACGCGCCGGCCCCTGCCGCTGGACGAAGAGACCCGTCAGGCCCTTGAACCGCTCGTCGTCGGATAGGTGGGCGGAACCGAAGCGGTCTCTCGTCTGTTTCCAAGGTGCAGGACGAGGGAGATCGCGATGGACGATGACAAGAAGATCGATGAAGCCGAGCTGCGCCGCGAGCGCCGCGCAAAGGACATTCCCGCCGCGGGGCCTCATGGCCGCAAGGAGTTGACCGATCCGATGAAGACCCCTGGGACCGGGTCGCTGCCCGAGCCCGGCGCTTCCAGGACGGATGTCGGTCCGGATTGACCGCTCCCAATCGTCGAAAAACGAAAAGGCCGGCGGGAGATCGCCGGCCTTTGCTGTTGTTGAAAGCCGAAGGCGTCAGATGTTCTCGGCGAGTGTTTCGCGTTCGCGACGCAGTTCTTCGGCCCGCTCCTTGCGGTTGTAGCGGATCGACGACCAGAGCGAGATGCCGATCAGGCCCGCGCCGCCCAGGCCGGTGATGACTTCGGGAATATGCACCAGCGTCTGGCAATACATGATCACCGACAGGATCAGGATGGCGTAGAAGGCGCCGTGCTCGAGATAGCGGTACTCGGCGAGCGTGCCCTTCTCGACCAGCATGATGGTCATCGAGCGCACATACATGGCGCCGATGCCAAGGCCGATCGCGATCACGAACAGGTTCTGGCTGAGGGCGAACGCACCGATGACGCCGTCGAACGAGAAGCTCGCGTCGAGGACTTCGAGGTAGATGAAGGCGCCGAGGCCACCCTTGGCCGCTTCCGACATGGTCTTCTGCGACTGGTCGAGAAGGCCGCCGAGCACTTCGACGGCAAGGAAGGTCAAAAGGCCGTAGATTGCCGAATAGACAAAGGTGATGGCCGCTTCGCCCTGGAGCAGGCGCGAGAACAGCAGGATCAGCAGCAGCACGAAGGCGATTTCGATGCCCTTGATCGTGGCCGAGCGGGCCATGTGCTTCTCGATCACCTCGATCCAGTGCACATCCTTTTCATGGTCGAAGAAATAGGTGAGGCCGACCATCATCAGGAAGGTGCCGCCGAAGGCGGCGATGGGCAGATGCGCCTCGTGCATGATGCGGGCATATTCGGCAGGCTCGCGCGCCGCCAGGAACAGCGCGTCGATCGGGCCGATCCCTGCGGCGATGACGACGATCAGCAGCGGGAAGATGATACGCATGCCGAAGACGGCAATGACGATACCCCAGGTCAGGAAGCGGTGCTGCCAGACCGGCGTCATGTCCTTCAGCTTGTTCGCGTTGACAATGGCGTTGTCGAAGGACAGCGAGATCTCGAGGACAGCGAGCACGGCGCAGATGAAGAACACGGTGGCCATGCCGCCGAGCGTGCCCGTGGTCTGCCAGCCGAGCCATGCGCCGAGGACCAAGCCAACGACGGTGACGATGAAGGCCCATTTGAAGTAGGCGAGCGTGCCCTTGCCTGTTGCTGAGTTGCTCATGGAACCATCTCCCCGATCGAAACTGCGACTGAAACGAGGACAGGGAAGGTTTGTTCGCGCGTGATCTTGCACGCACGGTTTAGTGGCATGTTCAAAGAGATCATTTTCTTGAATCCGCCGGCTCATCTTGCTGGCGGTACCGACATCACGAGAGCGCCGTAAACTCTCGCCAGAGGGGCCCGGCACCATAGTTCGTTCGCGGCGAACTCTGGTTCTTGCGCCACGAAACCCCGCCGTTGTCTCCGAAGTCGTCCCGTGCGTCAAGGCCTCGTCCGGAGCCTGTCGCGAGCAAATCGATTTAGGACAAGATTGCCGGTTTTCCAGCGGACGAACAAAGCCGCAGTCTGGCGTTACGCGTCCGAAATACGCACTTCCATTGCAGGTCCGCTCGCCAGCGTATTGCTCACGGTGCAGATCTTTTCGGCCTCATCGGCGATTGTCCGTTGCGCTTCTTCACCGATGTCGCCGTCGATCGAGAAGGTCACGTGGAAACCGGCAATGCGCGACCTGCCGTTCTCCTCCACCTTGTCTCCGCACACCGTGACGCTGATGTTGCTCACCCGATCGAGCAATCCCATCCGGCTGGCCGCGATCCGCGCGCTCATCGCCATGCACGATGCCAGTGAGGCATAGAGAAGGTCGATCGAATTGAACCCCGGTTGGGTTGCGCCCGTCACGATGTCGATCGTCCCGCCAGTGGCGGAGGTCAGATGCGGAAATCCGGTGCGGCCAAGTCTGGCGATCGCACCGGTTTTCCTGATCCTTACAGACTGCATGTGCCGCTCCTTTCTTGGTCCCCGTTCGAGCTAGCGGGCGAGGGGGGCGGACGCAAGTACCCTGCAATCCGTAAAGGGCGCTCCTTCAGAGTGAATTGCCGATGCGGGCGGTGCCCGTCTGGCCGTTGTTCCGGGTCCATTTCAGCGTGTTGTCGCTGATGCGTTCGAGCTCGAAGCACATGGGCTCACCCTTGTACCATGTGGTGAACTTCTGGCAGAGCCGATCGCCGTCGATCCACCAGCGGCCGGTGTCCGACGGCTTTGCCAGCTTGCCGAGGCCGAGTGCCTCGCCCGAGCCGTCCACCTGGCCGTTTACGCGATAGTTCAGCGGAAACTCGCCGCCGAAGGGAACGGCCAGATAGATACGCTTGCCGATGATCGACTGCTTGATCTCGGCGGCGTCATAACGATTTGGGTTGGCGGTTGCGGCGCTGGTCACGAGCAGCGCCGAGGCAAGCGTTGCCATGGCCGCGATCGTCTTTGCTTTCGTCTTCATCGATCGGTCTCCCTCACGGTTTCCAAGCTTGGTCCGTTGGGAGATACGCAGCTCTTGTCGTGTCGGATCAGCCGATGGTCAGGGGTGGCGGATGAAGATCCCGACGCTGGCTGCGCGTCCGGCGGCATCGATGACCGTGAGTGTTGAATAGCCCGAGCCGTCTGGCATCCAGTCGCTGGTGCGCTTGCGGGTCGGTTCCGCGAGAGGCTTGCCGTCGGCCAGCCAGCGGAACGGTGCGCGTCCCGCCTGGAGCTTGAGGATCAATGGCAAGGTGGAGCCGTCGGGCGCCGTTCCGAGCTCGACCTGGGCACCTTCGGGCGGATAGACGATCTGGGGCGGTTTCTCCCGGGTGGATGCGGCAAGAAGGCCATTGGGCTGGATCGAGAAGCGGCGCTGGCTGATCGGAAGCTCCGCCTGGGCGATGCGAGCAGCGCCGCCGGGGGCAGGCGGATGCGGGGTGCCCGCCAGGCCGGACTTGGCGAAGGCCTCGAACAGGACCGGCGCCGCGGTCGCGTAGCCGGAGATGCCCGGAATGGCCGCGTTGTCGGGCCGGCCGATCCACACGCCGATGACGTAGCGTCCGTCATAGCCGATGGACCAGGCGTCGCGATAGCCGTAGCTCGTGCCGGTCTTGTAGGCGATGCCGCTCTTGGGGCTCCCGGCAGGCGGCAGCACGGCCGAAAGAATGTCTGCTATATTCCAGGCGGCGACCGGTTCGAACAACGGTGGGCTGTCGATCGCCTCCGGCATCTCGCGCACGCCGTCGCCGAGCCGCACCGGATTCGCGCGGTTGGCGAGCCCGGCATAGAGCTGGACGAGGTCCTTTAGCGACAGGCCGGCGCCGCCGAGCGCGATTGCGAGGCCAGGCGCCTCCGCCGTCGGCAGACGCAAGGATACCTCCGCACGCCGCAGCCGGGCCATCAGTTTCGCCGGGCCGAGCGCATCCAGAAGCCGCACCGCCGGGACGTTGAGGGACAGCTGCAGGGCCTGCCGGATCGAGACATCGCCCTGGTAGGACATGTCGAAGTTCTTTGGCCGGTAGCCGAAAAAATCGGCGGGCCGATCCTCGACGATCGTCTCCTGGGCCACGAGGCCCTCCTCGAAGGCAAGACCGTAGATGAAGGGCTTCAGCGTCGAGCCCGGCGAGCGGCTCTGGCGCGTCATGTCGATCCAACCGGAGCGTGAGGCGTCGAAGTAATCGGCAGCACCGACCTCGGCGACAATTTCACCGGTCGTTGCATCCGCCATCATCAGCGCGAGCGAGACCTTCGGATCGAGCTTGGCGACAGCGCTCAAGGCCACCGTTTCAAGCCTTTGCTGGATGTCCGCGCTCAAGGTCGTCGTGTGGTGCTCCGTCTCGGGGTGCTTCTTGCGCGCGGCTTCCGCCAGATGGGCGGCCAGCGCCGGCAGCGGCAGGCGCCGATTCGGCACCACGCTCGCGGTTGCCCGCGCGATCTCGCCGCCATCGACGACACCCGCGGTCTTCATGCGCTCCAGCACCCGGGCCCTGGCTGCCTCGGCTGCGGCCGGAAAACGGTCTGGCCGGCGACGCTCCGGCAATTGTGGCAGGGCGACGAGCAGGGCGGCCTCCGCGACCGACAGCCGTTTCGGCTCCTTGCCGAGATAGGCAAGGCTTGCCGCCCGAACGCCTTCGAGATTGCCGCCGTAAGGCGCCAGCGTCAGATAGAGATCGAGGATTTCGGCCTTGTCGAGGCGCCGCTCGATCTGGATCGCCCGGGCGATCTGGATCAGCTTGGCGGCGACCGAGCGCTCGCGCCGGGGCTCGATCAGGCGGGCCACCTGCATGGTGATGGTCGAGCCGCCGGAAATGATGCGGCCATTGGTCATGAGCTGAATCGCCGCCCGAGCGAGCGCTATGGGATCGACGCCCGCATGCTCTTCGAACCGCCGGTCCTCGTAGGCAATCAGCATCTTGAGGAACTGTGGATCGACGTCTCCCGCCCGCGTGCGCAGACGCCAGAGACCGTCACCGGTGGCAAAGGCGCGGAGCAACCGGCCATCGCGATCGACGACTTCAGTAGAGGAGGCTCTTGCCTGCTCGATCGGCGGCGGGAAGGCCTGATCTGCCCATAATAGGGCGGCAAGAAGCGCCCCGGCCGTCAGCGAGACGGCAAGGGCGCCAATGCCGATGATACGGGCCAGCCTCATTGCTCTGCCGCCAGGACCTCCATGCGTCCCGCCGCCGTGCGAGCGAAGAACTGCGGACGATACATGTCCTCGACATGGGCGGCCGGGTGGTCATAGGTGCCAGGCGTGACCGCGCGGACCACATAGGCCAGCGTGATTGCGTCGTTCTCGCCAGCGCCCCGGCTGATGGCCGCGACGAAACGGTCGTTGCGGAATTCGAGATGGGCAGTCTCGGTTTCGCCGATCCAGTCGAAATTCGCGAGCTTGGCGCTGTCCACCAGGCTCGGATTGTCGATCTCGAAGCCGGCCGGCAACAGGTCGGTGATCAGCAGTTCGGCCGGCCATTCGTCGGTCTCGGTGACTTCGAGAACGACGACGTAGCGTTCGTTCTGCGAAGCCTCGCTGACATTGGCCTCTTCGCCATCCAGCGTGTAGTAGCTGCGGGTGATGGTGAAGCCTTCCTCGGTGGCCGGAAGAGGCGCGCTCGGGGCGGCCACTGTCGTGACCGAGGCGCTCAGCGGATCGCTGCCGGTGTTCTTCAGCGTTACCGGATGCTCCATCAGCGCGTCGCCGGACAGGCTGGCGTGATATCCACCGGTGAGGCCAGCCCCGTTGACCTCCAGGCTGATCCCCTCATCGCCCTGGTCGAGGGCACGGGCCGCCAGCAGCGCCCAGCTCTGTTCCTGGGTGCTGAGATACCGCTTCTCTTGAAGCTCGGCGCCAACCACTTTGGCCAGCATCGGCACGATCGGCGGCACCGGCCGGCTTTCGGCGGCAAGCGCGAGAACGGCCGCGGCATCGCGGAGAGACGAGCCGTAGTCCGAACGGTTCAGGCTCACCTTGTGGATGCGGGCTTCCTCCGACATGCCGGCGGCATCGAGGAAGACGGCTCGCGAGCGTTCGGCATCGCCGTAGAGCGCAAGGGCAGCGGCCAGATGGGCCTTGGCAAGCGGGGTCGGGAAGTCGCCCAGCATCGTGTCTGCATAGTAACGCAGGTCGCTGATCGCGGCCTTGCGGTTGCGGGCCAGCACATAGAGCGAATAGGCGATCTCGTTGCCGCGCTCCTTGATGTTGGCGTCGTAGCCGATGCGGTTCTGCAGGTTCTCGAGTGCCTGGACCATGGCCTCGTCCGGAACGTCGAACTTCTGCTCGCGCGCCCGGGTCAGGAAGTCGCTGACATAGGCATCGAGCCAGAGATCCTCATAGCCCGGAGCCCAGAGGCCGAAACTGCCGCTGGAGGACTGGTAGGACAGAACACGATAGACGGCATCCTGAACGCGCTTCTTGATTTCGGGGTCAGCGGGCAGGCCCGAACGGGACTGCAGCTCGTCGAAATAGACGAGAGGAAGCGCGCGGCTGGTCGTCTGTTCCGCACAGCCGTAGGGATAACGATCGAGGCTCATCAACAGCGCCGGAATATCGAAGCCTTCGGCACGCGACACATTGAGGCTGACCGAAGCGTCCTGCAGCATGCTGTCGGCCAGCAGATCGCCGTTGACAGTCAGGCTGCGGCCCGCCGCCAGATTGATGATCCGCCGTTCGGTGACCGGCAGTGCGGCGGGTCTGACCGGAAGGATGAGCTGCTGGTCGAGCGAGATCCCGTCTGCGCCGGAGAGCGCCACGTCGATCGTGCCCTGGCCCGGGTGCACGCCCGTCAGCGGCAGTGTCACCGTCGTCTTGCCGCCGGCTTCGAGGCTTATCGTCTGCGTGGCGTCGGTCGAATCCACCGCGATCGGTGCATTCGGGGTGACGGCGAGCGTGTAGTCGCCGGCCGGCGCATCGGTTGCGACGATATCGAGCCTGAGGGCGCTGACATCACCAGGGGCGAGGAAGCGCGGCAGGCTTGCCGTCACGACGACCGGATCGCGAATGATCACATCCGTCTGCGCATGACCGACGCCGCTCTTCGACCAGGCGACGGCCATGACACGGGCTGTGCCGTTGAATTGCGGAATGTCGAAGCTGACTTTTGCCTTGCCCTCGGCATCGAGCTTTACAGGACCTGAGAAGAAGGCGACGAGCTTTTCCTTGGGCGGATTGCCCTGCAGCGGCATCTGTCCGCCGTCGCCGCCGGTGCGCAGGCGGCCGCTCGCGCCCAGCGAGCCATCGATCAGACGACCGTAGAGGTCGCGGATCTCGATGCCGAGACGACGCTGGCCGAAGTACCAGCTTTCCGGGTCGGGTGCCTCATAGCGCGTCAGGTTGAGAATGCCGACGTCGACGGCGGCAACCATGACATAGGCTTCCTCACCGACGCCCGCACCGGCGACCTCGATCGGAATGTCGAGCGCCTGTCGCGGCAAGGTCTTCTCCGGCGGAGAGAGCTTGATGGCCAGCTTGTCGGTGCCCGGGTCGACCGCAAGCCAGGTGACGCCGATGGCGCGCATCGGCATGCGGCTTTCCTGCGCCTCTCCGGGACGGAAAAGTGTCGCCGTGACATAGGCGCCGGGGCCGAAGTCGGCGGTGATCGGGATCTCGACCTCGCCGCCGCCCGCCGGGATGCTGGCGGTCTTGGCCGCTACCAGCGTGTCGGTACCGATGGTGAGCAGCAGTTCGCCGGCAAAGCGCGGAGAAACCTTGAGCTTGGCGGTGTCGCCGACCTTGTAGTTCTCCTTGTCGAGGCCGATTTCCAGCGCATCCGGCGTTTCGGTCGAGCTTGCCTCGACGAACCAGCCGGCGTCGAACTCGACGCTGGTGGCGGCTCCGCCGGCACCCGCCTGTTCGATCTCGAGGCGATAGCGGCCCCAGGTGACCGGTACGGCGATCTCGGTTCCGTCCGTCTTGATATCGACGGCGCCATCGGCCACCTGCTTGGTGGTGACGATCGGTTCATAACGCCAGGACGAGCCATCGCGATACCACTGATAGTTTCGCTCGAGGCTGACCAGCTTCCACTTGGCGCCGTCGAGCGCCTGCTTCTGCCCGTCGGGGCCGACCGCGATCACGTGGAAACGTCCGGTGGAATTTTCGGCGAGGTCGCCCGTGAATTCCGGCTTCACGCCGATCATCGCGCCTTCAGGACGCACCGGCAGGGTCAGCTTGCGCTCGACCGCACGGCCGCCACCTTCGACCATGCGCAGCACGATCTCGGCCTCCAGCATCTGCGTGGTCGAGGGAAGTTCGCTGATATCGACATCGAAGCTGGTCTTGCCGTCCTCATCGAGCGGCTCGAGCGCTTCGAGCGGAATGCGGCTGTCCTCGCTCGTCTCCTCGTCAGCGAGGCCGAAGACATAACGTTCGAAGGCCGGGCTGGAGCGGGTCGGACGAATGTTGACCTCGCCTTCCAGCATGAGGCCCGCGGCCGGGGCGCCGTAGAGGTAGCGGCCATCGACCGAAACCGGAACGGGCACGCCGGGCTCGACGCTCGTCGCTTGGCTGGTAATGTCGAATTCCAGCCGGTCGGGAACGAAATCGTCGACCAGGAAGCTCTTCTGCGCGATCGGCTCCTTCTTCGGATCGGTGTGGATGTTGATCGTCCAGGTGCCGCGCATGGCATCCGCCAGCAGCGGAAGGTCAGCGGAATAGCCGCCGAGTGTTTCGCTGTTGACCACCATGCGCCGGAATTCGACCCCGTCGGGGCGATTGAAGATGAAGGTGAGCGGCAGGCTCTCGATTGCGTCCGCCTCGGTGTCGCGCGACAGGGCGGCTGCGTGGACCGTTTCGCCGGGGCGATAGATGCCGCGTTCGGTCCAGGCGAGCACGTCGATCGCGCCGGGGGCAGGGCGCCCGGTCACGCCGCGGTCGGACAGGTCGAAGCCTGCGCGGGTCATGTCGAGGAAGACATTGTCGTCCTCGCCCTTGCGGGCGACGATGACAGCGGGCGCGAGCGCTGCACCGGCACGCATCAGCCCGGCATCAAAGCGGGCACGGCCATCGGCGTCGGTGCGGGCGGTCGCCAGGATCTCGTTGTTCTTGGCGATCAGCTGCAGGTCGACGCCCGCCAGCGGTGCGGCGCTGGCCAGCGAACGGGCAAAGACGTGCAAGCCGTCGGTGCCGGCGAAGGTCGAAATCCCGATATCGGAGACGACGAACCACTGGGTGGCGCGCGTGTCCCAGTCCTCGGTGGTCGCATTCTCGACGGCGGCAGTCATCACATAGATGCCGGGGCGGCGCTTGGGCAGCGCCTCGTCGACCGGGAAGCTGGTGATGACATCCTTGTTGATCTCGCTGGCGATGTCGATCGTGCCCTGCCAGATCAATTCGCCGCTCTCGCTTTCGATGCGGTCGGCGCCATAGCCGTCGAGCTGGGTGAGAAACTGTGAGGAGGCCAGCAGCGGTGCGACATTGCGGTCGCCGATGCGATAGAGCGCGAGCTTGGCGCTGTCGGTGTTGACGGAGACGATCGGGATCCCGCGTCGGGCGGTCGATGGCAGCACGAAGTTCTCGCCAGTGAAGCGCACGGCGGCCGAACGGTCCTTCACGTAGATTTCGAGATCGACCTGCGCCTCAAGGTTTTCCTCGACCGAGGACGGCAGACCGGCGCGCAGTGCCAGCTTGTAACGCTGGCCGTGGGTCAGACCCTCGACGCAGATCTGATTGTCCTTGGCCTCCACCGCCTTGGGGGCTGCACCGTCGAGCGTGACGAAGGGCGTGTAATCGACGCCGCGCTTGACCAGCGGATCGGAGAACTCGACGCAGGCGCGCGGGGTCACGCTGTCGGCATCGACCGTGTGGCTGACGACGCGGAAGCCCCGGCGGGCGCGAAGATCATTATAGGCTGCCTCAACGGTCTTGGCGGTCACCAGCTTCAGGCTGGCCTTATAGGCATTGAGCGCGCCGCGATAGTTCTCCGAGTTTTCGAGGCCCTTGGCGAGCACGGCCAGTGCATCCGCCCGGCTCTGGGTGGTGCGGGTCAGCAGGTAGCCGTTGAGGGCGGCGAGCACGCCCTGGCCGGTTATGTCGCTGTTGCCGGTGACGGTGTTTGCGGCTCTTGCCACTTCCAGCCAGAGCTCCGGATCTTCCGGGGTAATCGCCAGAGCGCCCTTGAAGGCATAGAGAGCGCCGTCGAAGTTGCCCGTCATCAGCGCCTGGCGGCCCTGCTGCAGCAGCGCATTGTGGCCGAAGCCCTGCTGGCCTTCGTTGATCGCCAACCCGGCCTTCTGCTGGCGCGCGTCTTCCATCAGCTGGTCGGAGACGAAATCCGGCCGCTGTGGCGCGCCGATATCCGGCTCTGCGCCGGCCTCGACGATGCGGCCGGCCACGGCGCCTGCAAAGGTGTTGAGCCGGTTGAAGTCCGACTTCAGGAAGCACCACTTCACCTTCGGGTTATAGGTGAAGGCGCGGCAATCTTCGTCAGCGATGCAACGGGCTTCGCACTGGGCCAGCGATACGTTCTGCTCGGTGCGAAGATCGAACCCAAAATAGTCGCCGTCGCGGGTGGTCACGACGCTGCGTCCGCCGGCGGAAAGCGCCGGTGGCGCGAGCGCCAGAAGCCCCAACAAGAGTGCAGCGAAACCGTTGGACCTGCGCTTGGACATAATGTCCCTCCCCACGCTAGAGCATTTTAGCGGAGGTTACTCTTCGACCATAACAGGCGCTTGTCAATCGGCCGCGACGACGCCCTGTGAGCGCCGACACACGCGTCGACGTCAGGTGTCGTTCTCGACGGTTCGCACGTTCACATGAAGGGCCCGGCCCGCGCCCCAGCCGTTGATCGCCGCGCCGAGGCCGAAGGCGACGAAGACCACGGAGGTGGCGGCAAAACTGCCGGTCCAGTCGCGGATGATGCCGACCAGGAGCGGGGCGATGGCGGCCAGCGTATAGCCGACGAACTGCGCCATACCGGAGAGATGGGCGGCGACATGCTGGTCTGGCGAGCGCAGGACGATGGCGGTGAGTGCTACCGCCACCAGGCCGCCCTGGCCGATGCCCTGGAGGATCGCAAAGGGCCAGACCGTCCAGAGGGGCGCGAAGAGCAGGCCGAGCAGGCCGATCACGGCGATGGCCGCGAGGAACACGTGAACAAGGCGCTGGTCCTTGCCGCGCACGGCAATCTGCGGCGAGATGATGCAAGAAGCGGCCTGCACCATGACGGACAGCGACACGATCGCGCCGGCGGTGACGCCATCGATCCCGCGGTCGCGGATAATCGGGGAGAGCCAGCCGAAGACGCAATAAGCAAGCGCCGACTGCAGGCCCATGAACAGGGTGACCTGCCAGGCGAGCCGGTCGCGCCACAGGCCCTCGACCCGATACGTGGTCTTGGCCGGCTTGCCGCGGCTGCCAAGGGCCTGCGGCAGCCAGAGGAGACCGACCATGGCCGCCGGGATCGCCCAGATTGCAAGCGTCGCTCCGAGAGAGCCGCCCAGCGCGGTCTCGATCGGCAGGGTGAGGCCGGCGGCCCCGGCCGCCCCGGCGCAGAGTGCCATGGTATAGAAGCCGGTCATCAACGCCGCCTTGTCGGGGAAGTCGCGCTTGACCAGTCCGGGCAGGAGGACGTTGCCGATGGCGATGCAGGCGCCGGCAAGGGCGGTGCCGACAAAGAGCAGCGGAACGGACTGGAAACCGCGCAGGGCGGTGCCGAGGGCCAGAAGGGCGACGGCGACCAGCAGCGTCCGTTCGGCGCCGAAGCGGGCGGCAAGACGCGGCGCGAGCGGGGAAAACACCCCGAGGCAGGCGACCGGTACGGTGGTGAGAAGGCTGGCACCCGCGGCGGAAAGGCCGAGTTCGGTGCGGATCTCCGGCAACAGCGCGGAGGCGCTGGAGAACAGCGGGCGCAGATTGAGTGCGATGAGCACGAGGCTGATGCCAAGCAGCAGGCGCGCGAGCGGGCTCATTGCGGCCTGCGCAGGCGGCGCGGGTGGCAGGTCCTCGGCATCGATCAACAGCTCGTCGCCGAGATCGAGCGTCTTGGTCTCGTCATTCGGGGTCACGGTTCAAGTCTTTCGTCGAGGAAGGCAAAGACGGGCGCCATGAAGCGGCGTACCGCAGCATCTGCCTTGTCCGGATCGCCGGTTTCGATGGCATCAACGATCGCCGCATGCGCGGCTATGTCGGGTTCGGGTAGATCGCCGCCGGTCGTTGCCCGAATGGTTTCGGTAATCGACGTCGAGAAGAAGTCGAAGAGTTCGACGAGGGCGAGGTTGCCCGAGGCGGCGATGACTGCCTTGTGAAAGGCGAGGTCGCGCTCGACGAAAGCCTGCCGATCGCCCTCATCGGAACGTCCCCGCTGCGCAAGAAGCGCGCGAAGGTCCCGGATGGTCGCCGGCGTCGCGCGTCGAGCGGCCAGGCGGGCAGCCTCGACATCGAGCGCGCAACGGGCTTCGAAACGGTCGCGAAGGCTGGCATGGCGGGCGGCATCGAGCGCTGCGCGGCTGTCCGTGCGGGAGAGGACGTAGGTCCCCGATCCCTGGCGGACTTCCAGCAGGCCGTGGGACGCGAGGACACGCACGGCTTCGCGTACGGTTCCACGGCTCACCCCGAGCGTGGCCGACAGCGTCGCCTCGTTCGGCAGCCGTTCGCCCACGGCAAAACGGCCGGCCGCGATCTCGGTGCGGATCGCTTCGGTCGCCGTATCGGCAAGGCTGGTCTTCTGTACAGGCTTCATTCGCAATACATTAAATCATCGGATGACTTTGGCAAGCGGAAGTTACCTGCGGTTCGGGCCGGACGGTGTCAGCCGGCCGCGATGTCCTGCGAAGCGTTGAAGTCCCGGACCTGGGCGAGCAGCCAATGGGAGAAGGCGGTTGCCGGCGGGTAGGCCATCTTGGAGAGCGGTCGGACGAGATAATAGGCGCTGGCGCTCTTCACTTCATGGTTCCAGGCGCGCACGAGCTGGCCGCTCGCCAGTTCCGGCTCGATCAGGAAGGTCGGGACGAGCGCAATGCCGAGGCCCGCCAGACAGGCCTGGACGACATTCGAGAACTGCTCGAACCGCATGCCGCCGCCCCGGCCATTGGCGATCCCGAGGCTGGCGAACCAGTGTTCCCAGGCGCGCGGGCGCGAAGCCATGTCGAACAATGGCATGGAAAGCATGTCTTCCGGTCGCGTCACTGGATGATCGCGCAGGAAAGCCGGGCTGCACACGGGCACGACCATTTCCTGCATGAGGAACTGGCAATCCGTGCCCGGCCAGTTCGGCTCACCGATGTGGATTGCGGCATCGAGGCCCGAGCTTTCGAAGTCGAACTGACCGATACGGGTCGCGAAGTCGATGATCACCGATGGGTTCTTCTGGAGGAAGTCCGGGATGCGCGGCATCAGCCAGCGTGTGCCGAAGGTCGGCAGGATGGCCAGCCGAAGATGGGTGTCCTCGGCCTTCGCCATGGCCTCCAGCGATAGCGTACGGATCGTCGCCAGGGCGTCGCCAATCCCCTTGGCGTAGTCCCGCCCGATCGGCGTCAGCTCGACGCCGCGATTGTTCCTCTCGAAAAGCTTGACCCCCAACTGGTCTTCAAGGAGGGATATCTGCCGGCTGATCGCGCCCTGGGTGAGGTTGAGTTCGTTGGCTGCGGCGGAGAAACTGCCGAGCTTGGCAACGGAATCAAACGCTGCAAGAGCGCTGGTCGAGGGCAGGAAACGGCGTTGATGGGTCAGCATTGGCTATGAATAGACCTGATGGCCGCATGAGTAAACATGTCTTGCGTTTGCAGGCCGTTTCGTCAATCTATGCACCAGTTTACAGAGGATGTCAGACCTATGAGTGAAATGCGGCCGTTTTCCTGGAGTGATCCGTTCCTGATGGCAGAGGTGCTCAGCGAAGATGAGCGCATGATCCAGGCCTCTGCCGAGGCCTTTGCCCAGAGCGAGCTCATGCCGCGCGTCAACGAAGCCTATCTCGGCGAGACCGTTGCGCCGGAACTGTTCAAGCTGATGGGCCAGGCCGGCCTTCTCGGCGTCACGCTGCCGGAAAAGTACGGCGCGGCGGATGCAAGCTATGTGTCCTACGGTCTCGTTGCCCGCGAGGTCGAGCGCGTCGACAGCGGTTACCGCTCGATGATGAGCGTGCAATCCTCGCTGGTCATCTATCCGATCTATGCCTACGGCTCGGAAGAGCAGAAGGACAAGTATCTGCCGGGTCTCGTTTCCGGTGAGCTGATCGGCTGCTTCGGCCTGACCGAGCCGGATGCCGGTTCGGATCCGGGTGGCATGAAGACCCGCGCCGAAAAGATCGAAGGCGGCTATCGCCTGCGCGGCTCCAAGATGTGGATCTCCAACGCGCCGATCGCAGATGTCTTTGTCGTCTGGGCAAAGTCCGAGGCCCATGGCGGCGAGATCCGCGGCTTCGTTCTCGAGAAGGGCATGAAGGGCCTGTCGGCGCCGAAGATCGGTGGCAAGCTGTCACTGCGTGCATCGGTCACCGGCGAAATCGTCCTGGACGGCGTCGAAGTCGGTGAAGATGCGCTGCTTCCCGGTGTGTCGGGTCTCAAGGGTCCGTTCGGCTGCCTCAATCGCGCCCGCTATGGTATTTCCTGGGGCGTCCTGGGCGCTGCGGAAGATTGCTGGCACCGGGCCCGCCAGTACGGCCTCGACCGCAAGCAGTTCGGTAAGCCGCTCGCCGGCACCCAGCTCTACCAGAAGAAGCTAGCTGACATGCAAACCGAGATCACGCTCGGCCTGTTCGCCTCGCTGCGCGTCGGCCGCCTGATGGACGAGCACCAGTTCGCCCCGGAAATGATCTCGATCGTCAAGCGCAACAACTGCGGCAAGGCACTCGACATCGCCCGGATGGCCCGCGATATGCACGGCGGCAACGGCATTCAGATCGAGTACCACGTCATGCGCCACGCGCAGAACCTGGAGACGGTCAACACCTATGAGGGCACGCACGACGTTCACGCGCTGATCCTCGGCCGCGCCCAGACCGGCATTCAGGCCTTCTTCTGAGCGCTGCCGGATTGACGAATTTGCGGGAGGCGGTCTTAAGGGCCGCCTTCTTCGTTTGCGGCGCATCGTCTGCTTACCGATGCGCTCGTGCCGACGCCGGTCGGAGGCGGTATCGGGCTCTCGATACCAATGTGCGAAAAAAATCTGTGATAACCTTAGATTCCTGCGGTTTATCAATCGTTCCGGAAATTTAATTGTTCATCAACCGCTCGACGGTTAGCAGTGAGTAAGCGATTCACGATTTGTTAGAATGTTAGAGATCGTGCGGGCTGCTCCAGTGTTCATCTGGCCAGCAGCACTGCTACCCTTGCCGCAGGTGCAAGCTATCCGCCCGCATCTCCGGCGCTCGCAAGTCGTGTTCCCTCCGGCATGGCCGGACACGCCCGAAGACCAGGAGACGCAGACATGTACGCCGTTGCCGTATTGGACAAGGAAGCTCTGGCGGGGTTCAGGCGGGAGCATCCGTGGCTGGCATTCCCCAAGGGCATCCGCGAGGTATCGTTGTTCTTCGACGACAATGGCAACCCGGCGCGCTTGTCTGCGGCCGAGACGGGGCTGGACGGCGCCGACCGCGCCTTCGATACCGACAGTCTCTCCACCGATACCATTCTCGCGCTGATCCGTTTTGCGCCGCACGGGACACCGATGACGTGGGAGAGCCCTGACGAGGCGCGTGTTTGGCGGATCCTCGAACGGCTGCCGACGAGCGACGAAATGGTCCTGGTCGACGAGAGCCTGGAGGTCAGCCGTCGGGCCCTGCTGGACGAGGCCTATGAACTGCTGCGACAGATGGCCGTGACCGCTTATCAGGGGCTCATGACGTCCGCCCGCTCCCAAGGCGAGACCGAACGGCTGGGCGCCGCCATCCGGTCCATTCCGCAGAACCTTGATGCTGTGACCGAGGAAACCAAGCCGCTGTTCCTTGAGGTCGATCTCTGGCGCCTCGTTGCGGTCGTCCGGGACGAGGCTTCCATGCCGATCGATGTCGAAGTGCCCTTGGCTCACGAGTTGAAAGACCTGGAGAAGCTGGTCGGTGATCCGGGTGAGACCGGTGGCGCTTCGGACGCGCTCATCCAGACCTTATTCGATCTTTCGCCCGTCGCCTTCTCGATTTCCACCATCGGCAAGAACAGCTCACGCTATGTGCGGGTGAACAAGGCCTATCTGGATCTGGTTGGCAAATCCTGGGACGAGATCCGCGGCCACGAAATGGTGTCATCGGGACTGGCGATCGGCAACGAGGCGCGGGAGCGGCGCCTCGCCCTTCTGGACCGGGAAGGTGGCTATTCCGGCGAGCGCGCCGAGATCCGCAACGCCAAGGGCGAAGTGGTGCCGATCCTGATTTCTGCCCGGCGGCTGAAGCTGGCCGGCGAATATTACGACTTTGAGGTCATCACCGACGCCTCGCAGGGCTGACAGGGCCATCCGCAGTCAGCGGTCGACCCTTCACAGGCGACGCAGCAGAGCCATCGAGCGTGCGGCAAGGGTCATCTGATCGCCGCCGGCTACGGGCGCCGCCTGTCGCGCGGGATCTGCCGTATCGATCTCCAGCCGCCACGGGTTTTCGCCTGCCTTGGCCGGCGGCAGGATGAATGTGGCTTCGGCGTCGACAGGATTGAACAACAACAGCACCTCGCTCCAGACGCCGTCCACGCCGTGCAGATCGTCACGCTCCAGTCTGAGGGCGAGCGGATTGCCGTCCAGCCAGTGCTCCGGCCGCTGGGAGCCGCCTTTCATGTTGTACCAGTCGATCACCATGCCATCCCGCCAGTTGGCGCGACGCAGCAGCGGCTGCTCCTGGCGCAGGGCTATCAGCCGCTTCGTGAAATCGCGCAGCGCCTCACAGCTTTCCGGCAGGTTCTCCCAATGCAGCCAGCTGATCTCGCTGTCCTGGCAATAACCATTGTTATTGCCCGTCTGCGAGCGGCCGAACTCGTCGCCGGCCAGAAGCATGGGCGTTCCGTGCGAGAAGAACAGCGTTGCCAGGAAATTGCGTTTCTGCCGCTCACGCAGCGCAATGATGCCTTCGTCCTCCGTCGGCCCCTCGGCGCCGTAATTGTGGCTGCGGTTGTCGTTGTGACCGTCATTGTTGTCTTCACCATTGGCCTCGTTATGCTTGCCGTCATACGAGACGAGGTCGTTGAGGGTGAAGCCGTCATGGGCGGTGATGAAGTTCACGCTGGCCCAAGGGCGGCGTCCTCGCAGGTCGTAGATATCGCCTGACCCCAGCAGACGGGCTGCGAAGTCGGGTGCGCAATTGTCCCGGTCGAGCCAGTAGTCGCGCGTCGAGTCGCGATACTTATCGTTCCACTCGGCCCAACCCGGCGGAAAGCCACCAACCTGGTAGCCGCCCGGGCCGATATCCCAGGGCTCGCCGATGAGCTTGACCCTGGACAGCACCGGGTCCTGGGTCACGGCGTCGAAGAATCCGCCGCGCTGGTCGAAGCCTTCCGGCTCGCGGCCGAGGATAGTGCCGAGATCGAAGCGAAAGCCGTCAATGTGCATGTCCTGCGCCCAATAACGCAGGCTGTCCATGATCATCTGCAGGACGCGCGGGTGGGAGGTGTTGACGGTATTACCGGTGCCGGTGTCGTTGATGTAGTAACGGTGATTGTCGGGCATGGTGCGGTAGTAGGAGAAGTTGTCGATGCCCTTGAAGGAGAGCGTCGGCCCCAGTTCATTGCCTTCTGCCGTGTGGTTGTAGACGACATCGAGGATGACCTCGATGCCGGCGTCATGAAACGCGCGAACCATGTCGCGCACGCCCTTGAGGCCGTTCGGGCCATAATAGCGGAAGGCGGGGGCGAAGAAGCCGACGGTGTTGTAGCCCCAATAGTTTCGCAGTCCCTTGTCCAGGAGGTGGCTGTCGTCGGGAAAGGCATGGATCGGCAGAAGTTCGATCGAGGTTATGCCGAGACTCTTAACGTAGTCGACGGCCGCCTTGTGTCCAAGGCCCTCGAAGGTGCCGCGCAGATCTTCAGGAATGGCCGGGTTCAGCTGGGTGAAACCCTTCACATGGGTCTCGTAAACGATGGTATCGGCCCAGGCGATCTCGGGGGCGCCGTCATAGTCCCGACTGACGCGCGGATCGATCACCCGACATTTGGGCATGTCCTTCGCATTGTCGATGGTACTGAAGGAGAGGTCCTTCTCGTCGCTGTCGATGTCATAGCCGAAGTGCCCTTTCGTCCAGGCGATGTCGCCGACGATCTCGCGCGCATAGGGATCGAGCAATAGCTTGTTGGCGTTGAAGCGGTGACCGTTGGCGGGGTCGTAGGAGCCGTGTACCCGGTAGCCGTAGAGCATGCCCGGCTTCACGCCCGGGAGATAGCCGTGCCAGACCTCGTTGGTGTATTCCGGCAGCTCGAGCCGCGCGACCTCGGTCTGGCCGCTCTCATCGAAGAGGCAGAGTTCCACCCGTTCGGCATGCGCGGAAAAGAGCGCGAAGTTGGTTCCTTCGCCGTCGAACCGGGCCCCTAGGGTCCGCCAGTCTCCAGCTTCGACTGCGAACTGCATGCTACGAGCGTCCATGAAAGAATTCCTCGATCGGGGTGGATTGCGCCTCGTCAATGCTGCAGTGCCAAACTTGTTCCTCCCAGCGCGCAACATTTCACCCCGGGCGCAAGGCTGCGGGAGCCGAGGGTGATCAGTGCTTCCGGAACTTTGCCGCCGCGGCTTCGTTTGTCGGGAAATGCCCCACGTGACCATCCACGTCAGAGGAGGCTTGCCATGCCAGCAAAATCCAAGGCTCAGCATAAGGCGGCCGGTGCCGCCTTATCCGCCAAGCGGGGCGAGACCAAGAAGAGTGAACTCAAGGGCGCGTCGAAGGGCATGGTCGAGTCGATGACCGAGAAGGAACTGGAGGACATGGCCTCGACCAAACGCAAGGGCAAGCCGGAGCACGTCTCCAAGAGCTGATCACCGAACGGCTGACCATTCCCTTCTCAGCAGGAGACGAACGCCATGGAACTCACCGGTAAGGTTGCGCTCGTCACCGGCGCAGGGTCGGGGATCGGCGAGGCGACCGCCCTAAGATTGGCGTCTCGCGGCGCCTTTATCGGCCTTCTCGGACGAACCGCGGACGACCTCGATGCCGTACTCGAACAGGTCAGGCGTCAGGGTGGCAACGGTCTCGCTCTGACGGCCGATATCAGGGATGAACCGGCCATGAGGGAGGCGGCCGACCGACTTTGGAGCGAGAAGGGGCGGCTCGATATCGTCGTCGCCAATGCCGGCATCAACGGCACCTGGGCGCCGATCGATGACCTCAAGCCCGAAGAATTCGACCAAACGATCGCGATCAACCTGCGCGGCACCTATCTGACGCTGCATCTTACGGTGCCGCTGCTCAAGCAAACCGGCGGTGGGGCGATCGTGGTCGTTTCTTCGATCAACGGCACGCGTACCTTCACCTCTCCTGGCGCGACCGCCTATTCGGCCACCAAGGCGGCACAGCTGGCCATGGTTCAGCAACTGGCGCTCGAACTGGGGCAACACGGGATCCGGATCAATGCCGTCTGCCCCGGGGCCATCGAGACGGAAATCGATGACAGCACGACGATCCGTCACCCGGAGGAGACGAGGGTGCCGGTCAAATTCCCCGATGGCGACATACCGTTGACCGGGGGAAAGCCAGGGAAATCCGCCGATGTCGCAGAGGTCATTGCCTTTCTGGCCTCGGATGCGGCTCGCCATGTCAGTGGGACGCCTGTCTTCATCGATGGGGGGCAGAGCCTGCTCCGCTGACAGCCACAACGTCGTCGCCAAGAGGGGAGACCATCTGATGGGCGATGGGCCGATTGCGCGCCCCGCGCTATGCCTTGCTGTCAGGCTTTTCGGCGACGCGGCATTCAATGCCATGCAGCATCCACAGCACGATCAAGGCCAGCGCCGTCGCCAGCAGGCTGATGTGCCAGAACCCGAGGCCGGCGGACAGGCCGATCGCGCCGGCGAACCATAGGCCTGCCCCGGTCGTCAGCCCCCGGACCTCCCCCTTCGAGAACACGATCATGCCGGCTGCGAGAAACGCCACGCCGGCGGTAATCGCTTCGATCAGACGGAGAGGGTCGAACCGAGCCGACTCTCCCTGAAAGGCGGAATGGTGGGCAATCTCGATCGTCAGAATGGCGACGATGGCGCTGGAAAGACACACAAGAATATGGGTTCGAAGCCCGGCAGCCCGGTTCCTACGCTCGCGCTCGAAGCCGATCGCTCCGCCGCAGAGCATCGCAACGACGAGCCTCATCATGATGACGCTCAACGGCAACGACGTCTCAGTGGCGAAGTAGGGATCAAAAAGCATGCGGATGCTCCGACAGCATATAGGTCATGAAAGGCGCGTTGGCCGAAGCGGACGCGCCCTCGATGTCGAACGGAACCGGAGATCAATGCTTCTTGGCGCCGGGGGTCGATGAATAGGTTGCCGACACCGGATCGCTGGCCGGGAAGGTGTCCACCAGTCCCTCGTCGACCTGGGAGTCAAGTTCGGCTTCATCCTGAGCGCGGCGAGCGCTCAAGACAGCCTCGGAGACGTCACCCTCCTGCCCATCGGCAGGCGCCTTCGTGCCGCCAGCTTCCGTATCGCCTTTGAAGGAGCCGACCTGGAGCAGCAAAACGCGGGCCTTGTCGAGAACGTTGTCGCGATTGAGGTCGCCGCTTTCGCTCTGCTTCATCCGAACCGAGACGACCTCGCCGCCGTCGCCCATGAACTCGACGGTATAGCCGGGCACGCCGCCCATATCTTCATGTACCTGTGTTCCCACGATCTGCATGGCAAAACTCCTTGTCGCAACGATCGACCGGACAACGCTCGGGCTCGCCGCATGTTCCATCGGTTTGGGACGATACGGCGAAAGTTCCGGACACGATCGACGAGACATCAACTTAGGCTTGCAATTTGTTCCATCGATCGTGGGTAAACGCTTTGTTTACCAAGCTGCTCGCCAATTTATTAAAAACTGAAACAAACTCCGAGTTGCGGGCGTTGTGGCGGCAAAGGAGATCAAGTCATGATGATGAAATCGAAACTGCCGGCCGACACAATCCTGATTGTCGAGGACGACGTCTTCATTTCGATGGACGCCGCCGACAGCGTCTCGCGCGCAGGGGTCAACGTCGTGACCGCCGAAACGGTCCATGATGCGCTCGACATTCTTGAGAATGAGGAGATCTCGGCAGCCATTCTCGATTTTCATGTGCGCGATGGAGCCGTGACCCCCATTGTCGACGAGCTGCGCCGCAAGGGAATTCCCTTCCGCATCGTCTCCGGCTCGCCATTGGCGGAAATTGCGGCCAACGGCATTCCGACAGGTCTCTGCGCACAGAAGCCTGCCGATTACGTCAAGGTGCTGGTGTCGCTGATCAGCGAACGGCCCTGGACGGCGCTGCGGCCGAACACCTGAAACCGAAGACGTTAGCGGCTCAGATCCGTGCAGGCAGGAGGCGGGTCAGGGTTCGTTCCACGACATCGACCATCACCATTGTCTGGTGATCGACCTCGATGTTGAGACGATCGCCGGTCTTGTAACGCGGAAAGGTCGTCTGGCGCAAAGTCTCCGGGATCAAGTTGATCTGGAAGACATTGTCCTTTGCCTCGGCAACCGTCAGGCTGGCACCGTTGACCGCCAGGAATCCGCGCGGGAAGATGTACTTCGCCCACTCCTCGGGGACGGAGAACCGGATATGGGCTCCCGGCATTTCGCTCTTGATCGAGACAAGCGTCGCGGTGGTGGCAATATGCCCGGCTATGGCGTGGCCGCCGTTCTCGTCGTTGGGCTTGGCGGAACGTTCGAGATTGACGGTATCGCCGACCGTCAGGTCGGAAAGATTGGTGCGCTCCAGCGTCGCGTCCATGGCGTCGAAGGTCACGATGCGGCCGGTGATCGAGGTTGCCGACAAGCAAACCCCTTCGACCGAAACGCTGCCGCCGATCTGCAGGCCTTCGATCAAGCGCTCGGGAAATTCAATGTGGAACTGTGTGTATCCGTCGTGACGGATGATCTGGGTGACCGGGGCCACCGCCTGGACGATACCGGTATACATGTCTCTTCCTGTTTCTCCGTCCTGCCGGCAAGGGCCGGTCACGGCGCCGGCTTCAAGGTAATGTTCGAATGGCCAAAGACAACCGCCAAATCGCGACGCTGCGTCAAGAATTGCTGAACACCGCCACAATGGCATCGACGGTGCCGCCTCGTCCGCCCCAGAAACTGTGGCCCGTCGGGCGATTGGCAGATCGCAAATCTCGCACTAGCATCGATTATGGTTGCGGTGCAAAAGGCTTTCTTGGATTTGTCATGAAGGAACAGTAGGCTCAGGCATGTCGAAAATTCTCTCCATTGCCCTTAATCCCGCCATCGATATTTCCAGCGACGCCGAGGTGGTGCGCCACACGCACAAGACCCGCACGCACAACCAGCGCCAGCATGCCGGTGGCGGCGGGATCAATGTGGCACGCGTGATCGTCGAATTGGGCGGACACTGTGAGCTGCTCTATCTGTCCGGTGGCCCGACCGGAACGCTGATCGAGGCCATGCTGAAACCTCTCGGTGTCACTCAGCACCGCTTTCCCATCCATGACCCGGTGCGGGTCGCCTATAATGTGCGCGAACTCTCCACCAATCTCGAATACCGCTTCGTTCCGGAGGGCCCGCTGGTGACCGAGGAGGAGCTCGCGCCCGTCTTCGACCTGCTGGAAACGAGTGACGCGGATTATGTGGTGGCGAGCGGCAGCCTGCCCCGTGGCGTTGCCCAAGACACCTATGCGCGCATGGCCGAGATTGCCGCCCGCAAGCAGGCCCGCTTCATTCTCGACACGTCCGGCGAGGCGCTGCACGAGACGCTTGCCAAGTCGAAGGTCTTTCTTGTCAAGCCGAGCCTTGGCGAGCTGGCGAGCTTCGTCGGCGGCAGGCTCGACCAGGAGAATGCCGGTGCCGCTGCCCAGTCGATCGTGCGCAGCGGTGCGGTGGACTACATCGCGGTCACGCTCGGAGCGGACGGTGCGATCCTTGTCGGCGCAGACGGCATTCGCCGTGTTCCGGCGATCGATGTGCCGGTGCAGTCGGCTGTGGGGGCAGGCGACAGCTTCGTTGCCGCCATGACCTGGTCGCTCGCCGAAGGACACGAGATCGACGAGGCCTTCCGTTTCGGTCTCGCTGCCGGCGCTGCGGCGGTCATGACCTCGGGCACCGAGCTTTGCCGCCGGGCCGATGTGCTGTCGCTCTACGCGGCAAACAGGAGCTGACCTCCACCGGCCGCGAGCGCGAGCCTTCGCTTACAGGCGTATCCCCGTTTCGCCGTCGAACAGCTTGGCCTTGTTCATGTTGACCTCAAAGCGGAAGATCTCGCCCGGCTTGACCCGCTCTTCAGGGCGGATGCGCGCAATCGCTTCCGCTCCGCCGAGGGTGAAGACGAGCATGGTGTCAGGGCCTGTCGGCTCGACGACGTCGACCGCCCGCTCGAACGCGAACAGCTGGGGCTGCAGGACGCCGCTATGGGCGCCGACATGCGTAATGGTTTCAGGACGCAGACCGAGATGGATCTCCGTGCCCTCTCGCCCCTTGACCTTGGCGACCTGTTCGGGACCGAGGGGAAAGCGGATCGTGCCCTCCTCGTCGGTGACGGCAATCGCATAGCCATCGTCGTTGATGACCTTGCCTTTCACGATGTTCATCGAAGGCGAGCCCATGAAGCCGGCGACGAACAGGTCGACCGGGTTCTCATAAATCTCCTCTGGCGTGCCGAACTGCCGGACATGGCCGTTGTCCATCACGGCAATGCGAGAGGCAAGAGTCATGGCCTCGATCTGGTCATGGGTGACATAGACGATGGTCTTGCCGAGGCGCAGGTGCAGCTTCTTCACTTCCGTGCGCATTTCAATGCGCAGCTTGGCGTCGAGATTGGACAGCGGCTCGTCGAACAGGAAAACGTCGGGATTGCGCACCAGCGCGCGGCCCATGGCGACGCGTTGGCGCTGGCCGCCCGACAACTGACCCGGCTTACGGTCCAGGAGTTGCTCGATGTGCAGGAGCTGCGAGACGTCGGCGAGCGCCTTGTCCTGAACGGCGCGATCGACGCCGCGGGTCTGCATGCCGAAGGTAATGTTCTCCTGAACGGTCTTGGTCGGATAGAGCGCGTAGGACTGGAACACCATGGCGATATTGCGATCCTTCGGCGGCACGTCGTTGACCAGCGTATCGCCGATGCGGATCTCGCCGCTGGTCAGGGTCTCCAGACCGGCGATCAGATTGAGAAGCGTGGACTTGCCGCAGCCGGAGGGGCCGACCAGCACGACGAATTCGCCGTCCTCAAGGTCGATGCTCACACCCTTGATGACCTCGACATTGCCGAATTTTTTCCAGACGTCCCGCAGTTCTACCTTTGCCATTGCATCACCCTTTCACGGCACCGGCGGCCAGACCGCGGACGAAGTATTTTCCCGCCACGATGTAGACGAGCAGGGTCGGAAGCGCCGCGATGATCGCGGCCGCCATGTCGACATTGTATTCCTTCACGCCGGTGCTCGACGCGACGATATTGTTGAGCGCCACGGTCACCGGATTGCTGTCCCCGACCGTGAAGGCCACGCCGAACAGGAAGTCGTTCCAGATCTGGGTGAACTGCCAGATGACGGCGACGACGATGGTGGGCAGAGACATGGGCAAGAGCAGGGTGAAGAAGATGCGGAAGAAGCCGGCACCGTCGATCTTCGCCGCATGGACGATGCCGTCCGACACACTGACGAAGAAGTTGCGGAAGAACAGCGTGGTGAAGGAAAGCCCGTAGACCGTGTGCACCAGGATCAGGCCGTAGACGCTGCCGGCCAGGCCGAAATAGCCGAGCATGCGGGCCATGGGCAGCAGCACGACCTGGAAGGGGATGAAGGAGCCGAACAGCATCAGCGCGAAGATGATGTCGGCGCCGGGAAACTTCCACTTGGTCAGAGCGTAACCGTTGAGCGCCCCGAGCAGGGTGGAGATGGCGACCGCCGGAACGACCATCAGGATGGAGTTCATGAAATAGGGCTGCAGGCCGGTGCAGCGCACGCCGACGCAGGCCGAACTCCAGGCCTTCTCCCAGGCGGCGAAGGTGACCTCTTTCGGCAGGCTGATCAGCGACGATGTGCGGATCTCTTCGAGTGACTTCAGTGAAGTCGAGATCATGACGAAGAGCGGCGCCAGATAGTAGAGGCAGAAGAGCCCGAGAATGACGAAGAGCAGCAGACGCAGCAGCGTATTCTTCAGGCCCTTGGGGCGGACAATTCCAGAGGTGGCGGCTCTGCTCATTTCGCCGGCCTCCTCAGTTCCGAATAGAGATAGGGGATGAAGATCGCGGTTACGGTGACCAGCATCATCACGGCGCTCGCGGCCGCGGTGCCGAGTTCACTGCGCTGGAAAGCGAAAGAATACATGAAGGTCGCCGGCATGTCGGTCGCATATCCCGGCCCCCCGCCGGTGAGTGCCATGACCAGATCGAAGCTCTTGATGGCAAGATGGGAGAGGACGATGAAGGCGGAGAAGAAAACTGGCCGGACGATCGGCAGGATGATGCTCCAGTAGGTCCGGAACGGGCCCGCGCCGTCGATCGCCGCCGCCTTGATGATCTCGTCGTCGACGGAGCGCAGACCGGCGAGGAACAGGGCCATGACATAGCCCGACGACTGCCAGACGCCGGCGATGACGATGGTGTAGATCGCCATGTTCGGATCGACCAGCCAGTCGAAATCGAAATCGGGAAAGCCCCAGCCCTGGATGATCTTCTCAATGCCGAGCGTCGGGTTGAGGATCCACTTCCAAGCGGTGCCCGTGACGATGAAGGACAGCGCCATCGGGTAAAGATAGATGGTGCGGATCATGCCTTCGGCGCGAATGCGCTGGTCGAGAAGGATCGCCAGGAAAAGACCGATCAGCATGCAGCCGACAATGAATAGCGTGGTGAAGATGAAGAGGTTTTCGAGCGCGACGAACCAGCGCGGCGTGCTCCACAAGCGGTCATACTGGGTCAGGCCGACGAGGGTGTAGTTCGGCATGACGCCGGACTTGGTGAAGGAGATGTAGACCGTCCAGGCGATGAAGCCGTAGACGAACAGCAGGCTTGCCGCAAAGATCGGCGACACGACGATCTGCGGCAGCCATCGCTCGAAAAAGCGATCGAAGGCGACCCTTCGGCCCCTGGCATTCATCTCCATCCCTCCCACTTGCGGTGCCGCCCCAACGGGCCAAGGGGGCTACGCCCCTTGCGTCAGGCAAGTCACCGGAACCCGGACCAGCCGGGCTCCGATGCTTCGATCCTGCCGGACTTACTGGGCGCGCTTCACAGCCTCGCCCATGGCCTTGGCCGCGTCGGCCGAACTCATGTCCGAGTTGAAGAAGTTGGTGATGACGTCGAGGAATTCGCCGCGCACGGTGCGGGGAACGGCCATTTCATGCGCCATCGACGGAACGAAGGTGTTATTCTTCACCGCCGATGTCATGTCCTCGTGGGACTTCAGGGCGCAGCTGTCGAACTTGTCCAGCTTGATGTCGGTGCGGGCCGGGATGGACCCCTTGGCCAGGTTGAAGGTCTCCTGGAACTCGGGCGACATGATCAGGCTCGCGAGCACTTTCTGGCCCTCGATGCGGTCTTCGCCCGATACCTTGAAGAAGGCGAAGCTGTCGGTGTTGAAGCTGTAGCCGTTGCCCGGTGTGGGGGCGCAGATGAAGTCCTTGCCCGGCACCTTGCCGGCGGCCAGGAACTCGCCCTTGGCCCAGTCGCCCATGATCTGGAAGCCGGCTTCGCCGTTCATCACCATGGCGGTTGCGAGGTTCCAGTCACGGCCGGAGAAGCCCGGATCGACATAGCCGCGCAACTTGCGCAACTGGTCGAAGACCTTGACCATGGTGTCACCGGTCAGCGCTTCCTGATCGAGCTCGATCAGCGCCTTGCGGTAGAAATCGGCGCCCATGCTCAGCACGATCGTCTCGAAGACCGTCGCATCCTGCCAAGGCTGGCCGCCATGGGCGAGCGGGGTAATGCCGGCCGCCTTCAGCTTGTCGGCCACCGCGTTGAACTCGTCCCAGGTCTTGGGCACTTCGGCGCCGACCTTGGCGAGCACGGCGGGGTTGATCCACATCCAGTCGATGCGATGGACATTGACCGGAGCCGCAACGTATTTTCCCTGGTATTTCATGATCTCGGCCATGGACGGCGGCAGGACGTCATCCCATTTCTCCGCCTTGGCCACATCCTCGACGTCTGCGAGACCACCCTGATCGGCCCATTCCTGAATGCCAGGACCTTTCAGCTGCACGGCAGCCGGCGGGTTGCCGGCCATGACACGGGCGCGAAGTGCGGTCATCGCGGCATCGCCGCCGCCGCCGGCGATCGGCGAGTCTTCCCACTTGCCGCCCTGCTTCTCGAAGGCTTCCTTTAGCGTGCCGACGGCCTTGGCCTCGCCGCCCGAGGTCCACCAGTGAAGTACCTCGACCGTGCCGCCGGCATGGCTTGCGGCCGGAAACATGAAAAGGGAAACGACGGTGGCAGTCAAAAGTGAATTCATCTTACGCATGGCATCCTCCCGTTTATTGCGGACTCGAGGTCCGATTGCCGAAATGGCTCTTGGAAAAGGCTACTTGGTTCTGCGCAGAAACCCGCGGCGGTGCGACGCGCCATGCGGGCGTTCAGACAATATCACGATACAACGATATGGTCGGCATGTTTTGATGCGGATCAATCGGTGCGGGAGAAACGACCCGCACCGCACTCTATGATCTCCGGGATGATCGCCGGGCCTCAGCCGCGGCCGGCCTTGGACCTTTCCGCCGCCGAGACGATCTGCTTCACGGCGATGAAACTGTCGGGGCTCACCGACATCGAGTCGATGCCGCAATTGACCAGGAACTCGGCGAATTCCGGATGGTCGCTCGGGGCCTGTCCACACAGGCCGATCTTCGCGCCCGCCTTGTTGGCTTCGGATATGACCTTCTCGATCATCCACTTGACCGCCTCATCCTGTTCGTCGAAGAGGTCCGCCAGTTCGCCGGAATCGCGGTCGACGCCGAGCGTGAGCTGGGTCAGATCGTTCGACCCGATCGAGAAACCGTCGAAGCGGTCGGCAAACTTCGCCGCCAGGATGACGTTGGACGGGATCTCGCACATCACATAGACCTGCAGTCCGTTTTCTCCGCGCTTCAGCCCGTTCTCCGCCATGACGCCAAGCACCTTGTCGGCCTCGCCGACCGAGCGGCAGAACGGGATCATGACGACGACGTTGGTAAAGCCCATTTCGTCGCGAAGCCGCTTGATGGCCTTGCATTCGAGAGCAAAGCCTTCGCGGTAGCGCGGCGAGTAATAGCGCGAGGCGCCGCGGAAGCCGATCATCGGATTTTCTTCATCCGGCTCGAACTCTGCACCGCCGACGAGGCCGGCATATTCGTTGGTCTTGAAGTCGCTCATGCGCACGATGACCGGCTTGGGATAAACGGCGGCGGCCAGACGACCGAGGCCACGCGCGAGCTTGTCGACGAAATAGTCGGGCTTACTGTCGTAGCCGGCGGTCAGCGTGGCGATCTCGGCCTTGGCGGCCTCGTCCTTCAGGCGGTCGAAATGCACGAGGGCCATCGGATGAACGCGAATGGCGTTCGAGACGACGAACTCCATGCGGGCGAGCCCAATACCGTCGGCGGGCATGCGCCACCAGCGGAAGGCCGATCCCGGATTGGCCAGATTGAGCATGACCTTGGTGTTGGTCTCCGGCAGGTCGGTGACATCCAGTTGCTCGACCGAGAAATCGGCGATACCCTCGTAGACGAAGCCCTCGTCGCCCTCGGCGCAGGAGATCGTGACCTCCTGTCCGGTGTGCAGGATCTCGGTTGCATTGCCCGTGCCGACGACGGCGGGCAGGCCGAGTTCGCGGCTGACAATGGCCGCATGCGAGGTGCGCCCGCCGTGATCGGTCACGATGGCGGCCGCGCGCTTCATGATCGGCACCCAGTCCGGGTCGGTGGTCTGGGTGACCAGGATCGAGCCGTCGACGAACTTGTCGATGTCCTTGGCCGTCTCGATCAGGCAGACCTGACCGCTGGCGACCGCATCGCCGATCGAAAGGCCTGCGGTCAGCACCTTGCCCTTGTTGTTGATCGCGTAGGACTTGAACACGCCGACGTCGCGCCGCGCCTGAACGGTCTCGGGCCGTGCCTGGACGATATACATCTCGCCGGTCTTGCCGTCGCGGGCCCATTCCATGTCCATCGGGCAGCCATAGTGCTGCTCGATGGTTGCCGCCCAGCGGGCGAGCTCCACGATTTCCGGATCGCTCAGCACCCAGGCCGCGCGTTCGGCCTTGGAGGTGGGGACGTTGCGGGTCGGCTTGTCGCCAACCGCGTAAATCATCTTGATGTCCTTCGCACCCTTCTTCTTCTCGATGATCGGGACCAGCGCCCTGTTGTCGAGGAGCGGCTTGAAAACTTGGTACTCATCAGGATCGACCGCCCCCTGGACGACGTTTTCGCCAAGGCCCCAGGCGGCGTTGATCAGGACGACCTTGTCGAAGCCGGTCTCGGTGTCGATCGAGAACATGACGCCGGATCCGCCGATGTCCGAGCGGACCATCTGCTGGACGCCAATCGACAGCGCCACCTTCATGTGATCGAAGCCCTTTGCCTTCCGGTAGCTGATGGCGCGGTCGGTAAAGAGGGACGCATAGCAGCGCCGGCAGGCATCGATCAGCGCGGTTTCGCCCTTGATGTTGAGAAAGGTTTCCTGCTGGCCGGCAAAGCTCGCGTCGGGCAGGTCTTCGGCCGTAGCGCTCGAGCGCACGGCGACCTCGACTTCGTCGACGCCTGCCCGCTTCGACAGTTCACGATAGGCCGAGCGGATGGCGGTTTCGATCTCCGCCGGCCAGTCGCCCTTGAGAAAGATGTTGCGGATCGCCTGGCCGGTTTCAGCCAGTGTCGCCTTGCCTGCTTCCCAGTCACCGATAAAGGCCGTCATGCGGTCCTTGAGGCTGTTGGCCGTCACGTAGTTCCAGTAGGCGTCTGCCGTCGTTGCGAAACCGGGCGGCACGCGGATGCCCTTGGCGGCCAGTGTCTGGACCATTTCGCCCAGCGAGGCATTCTTTCCGCCGACCCGCGGGACATCATGCCGTCCCAACGTTTCGAACCATGCGATGGACTGCTGTATTGCGGACATGGGTACCCTCCCTGATGGTGCTCTTGATGGCCGACCGATGGGCTCGGTTGCAATGTTGTCGAGAATAACCACCACCTTGCGGGTGTGCTTTGACAATAATCAAACGTCAGAGAATGCCCGCGGGGACTGCCTGAGAGCCGTGCTCCTGCGGCTTTTTGCGCGTCCCGCGTGCCCGCGGTTCAAATCTGGTGGATTGGGTTCAACTTTTTATCGGCGGAAAGCCCGCTATTACTTGTCAAAAGAACTCAAGTTTAATATCGGAGACAGGAATGCGGCGCTGCCGGCGGTCGAGGCCGGCATGGGTGCCGGTGTCGATGTCTGCAGCAGAAGAGGAAAATCCCAATGCCTTCTCGCCATTCGGGACCTTTCACCGCCGGTTTAATCCTTGCGGCCGCCCTCGTCTTCTCCCCAAGCGCCATTCTCGCGCAGGAGGCCGCGCAGGCGGTGTCCATGGATCGCCCGCCCGCCGCGTCCGGGGGCGCCCCAGCCAGCAGTGTCCCGTCCACCGAAGGCCTGGTTCAGGGGCAGCCTGCACAGCGACCTCAGCCGCCTGCGACTGCGATGCAGGTCATGGAGGACGACGTCGGCGAACGCGGAGATCTGCCGCACAATCTCTCGCCCCTCGGCATGTTCCTCGCCGCGGACTGGGTGGTGAAGGGCGTTATGATCGCGCTCGCCTTCGCCTCGCTCGTCACCTGGACGATCTGGCTCGCAAAGACCTTGCAGCTGGCCGGTGCCCGCATCCGGGCTGCCCGCGGGCTCCGGGAGATTGCCCGGGCAGCCACGCTGAAAGCGGCGCTTGGACAAATGGATCGTCAGGCCGGTGTGGTGGTCTCCATGCTCAAGAGTGCGGCCGACGAGATCCGGCTCTCCGACGCCGCAATCGATCATGCCGGTGCCGATGGCGTGAAGGAACGCGTCGCCTCGGCGCTTTCCCGGATCGAGGCCCAGGCCGGCCGGCGGATTGCCAAGGGAACCGGTGTGCTCGCGACGATCGGTTCGACCGCTCCGTTTGTCGGCCTGTTCGGCACCGTCTGGGGTATCATGAACTCCTTCATCGGCATTTCGGAATCGCAGACCACCAATCTCGCCGTCGTGGCTCCGGGCATTGCCGAGGCGCTGCTCGCCACCGCGATCGGCCTGGTGGCTGCCATCCCGGCGGTCATCATCTACAACATCTTTGCGCGCTCGGTGACCGGCTACCGGCAGATGCTGGGCGATGCTGCGGCGGGTATCGAGCGGCTGGTGAGCCGTGATCTCGACTACCGCAAGGTGCCGAACGGCACGTCCGCCGCTGCCCTTTCGCTGGCTGCGGAGTAACAGGATGGCCGGGGGAATTCGCGAGAGCCATGGCGCCGACGATCTTGCCGAAAACCACGAGATCAACGTCACGCCGTTCATCGACGTCATGTTGGTGCTGCTGATCATCTTCATGGTCGCCGCACCCCTGGCCACCGTCGATGTCAGTGTCGACCTGCCGGCCTCGACCGCAAAGCCCGCCGAGCGTCCGCAAGAGCCGGTCTACGTGACGCTCAAGGACGACATGACGCTTGCCCTCGGCAACGACACCGTTGCGAGGGAGGCTCTGGGAACCGATCTCGACCGGTTGACGAAGGGCAACAAGGACGCCCGCATCTTCCTGCGCGCCGACAAGGCCGTGGACTACGGGGCGTTCATGGAGGTGATGAACCTGCTGAGGGACGCGGGCTACCTGAAGATCGCCCTGGTCGGGCTGGAAACACTGCCGACGACGGCCGCTCCGTCGGCTGGCGCGGCAGAACCGGTAGGAGGCCAGCCTTGAGCCGTCCTCTATTGCATCGTTCGTTCCGTCGTTCAGCGGCACGGGCCCTCGGCGAACTGCTGCTGTGGACGACCGCGGCTTTGTGCGTGGCCGCGGTTCACGCCGGCGCTGTCGCACTGCTCATCCGCGACACGGAGAATGCCGCGCAGGATGCGGCTCCTCCGGCGGCGATCATGATCGAGCTTGCGCCCGAAGCCGCGGCCGAGGTCACCGACGAGCAACAGATCGTCCCGGATCAGGTTGATGCCGAGGAGATCAAGACCGCCTCTCATGAGCCTTTGCCCGAGCCGATCCAGGAGCCGCAGCCGGAGCCGGTGCCGCAACCGCTTCCCGAGCCACCTGTCGAGCACGTCTCCGAGCATGTGCCGGAGCCGGTCATTGCGCCGCCGCCGGCAATGCCGGAGCCCCTGCCGGAACCGGTCGAGGAGATTGATCCGGTCGAGCAGATGGTGATGGCCGAACTGGCCCAGGTTGCCGTTCCGATCCCGAGCGCGCGTCCACCGGCACCGAAACCCGCTGAGGAAAAGCCAACGAAGGCTCCGGAGAAAAAGAAGGCCGAGATAGCCAAGGCTTCGCCTCCGCCGGCGTCCCAGGCTGCGCGCAAGGCCAAGGCCGAGGTGGCGCAGGCTGACCGCACGGCCGCACGGACGACCAGCACCGGCGGCGGCCCAAGCGTCAGCCCCGCCAAGTGGCAGTCGCGGCTGATGTCCCATCTCGAGCGACGCAAGCGCTATCCGTCGGAGGCCCGCAGCAATCGCGAGGAGGGGACGGTCTACGTCCGCTTCAGGATCGATGACGGCGGCAACGTGCTGTCCGTATCGCTGTCGCGGTCATCCGGGCATTCGAGCCTCGATCAGGCGGTTCTGGACATGGTGCGGCGTGCCTCGCCGGTTCCGGCACCACCGCCGGGCGTCAGCAAGACCATCACCGCCCCGGTTCGTTTCAACATTCGTTGAGGGTCAGCGCACAAGGGCACTGATCTCTGCGATCACGTCGTCGAGTGGGCGCCCGGTGTCGATCCGGTGCCAGGACAGGCTGCCGATATCCTTGGCAAGCTGCATGGCCAGCACGTCAGGTGTCGCGTCGGACGTGCCCTGCGGCCGTTCCGCCACGCGCTCCAGCAGAACGGGGGCGTCGGCGTTGAGCCACAGGCCGACAAATGGCACGCCCAGGTCGTCCGCCGCCGACTGGATCTGGAGCCGATCCTGCTCGCGGTCGAAGACGGCATCGACCACGACGGTTCCGCCATCCGCCAGAATGAGGCGCGCCCGCCTGTTGAGTTCGGCGTAGACCTTGCGGGAAATCTCTGGCCGGTAGGCTTCAAGCGGAAGGCGCGCTTCCGACGCAACGCCGAACATCGCCTTGCGCAGCCTGTCGCTTTCCAGGATGCGGGCTCCCGGCGCCCCACAGAGGCGCGGTGCCAGCGCGTCGGCCAGCGTCGACTTGCCCGAACCGCTCAGACCGCCTATGGCGACCAGTCGCGGGGTGCGGGCCCGAAGCAGGTCGCCAGCAAAGTCGAAATAGGCTTTCGCGCTGTCCGTCAGGGTTGCGTCTGCGCCGGCACCTTCCGCGATCTGTGTGGCGCTGACATGGGCGCGCACGGCCGCTCGCACCGCCATGAAGAAGGGCAGTAGCGCGAAACCGTCATCATCACCGGACAGATCGAGATAGCGATTGGCAACCACATTGGCGAAGTCGCCGAAGCCACGATGCCACAGGTCCATCAGCAGGAAGGCGAGGTCGTAAAGGACGTCGACGGTCGCGATCTGGTCATTGAAGTCGATGCAGTCGAACATGCGCGGCCCGGCCGGGCTCATGAACAGATTGCGCAGGTGCAGGTCGCCGTGGCAGAGCCGCACCTTCTCCTCCCGCTCACGGCGATCCATGCGTTCCGCGCGTTCCGCCCAGGCGCGCCGGAACGCGTCGGTCAGCGCGGTCACGGCATTCGGATCGAACACATGGCTCGTCGCAAATCCCGCCTCGTTGATGTCCAGGACGCCCGCCATGTTGGCCGAGCCGCTGGCGTCGTGAACGACGGGAGCGCTTGCATGGACGCTTGCGATCATCTCGGCGGTCCTTCGCATGAGCGCCGCATCGATCCGTCCCTCGGACGCCATGCGATCGAACAGATCGTGCTGGGCGAAGCGGTTCATCTCGACGACGACATCGATGGCCTCTCCGGCGCCGTCAAAGACGAGCCGGCCGTCCGCCTCGCGCGTGATCCGGCGAATGCCGCGGTAAAGATCGGGCGTCGCCCGCGTGTTCAGTTCCACCTCGCGACGGCAGTAGTAGAGGCGCAAGTCATAGGTGGAGAAGTCGACATAGGGCAGCTTCACGGCCCGCTTCAGCTTGTAGGCGCGCCCGTTAATCAGGAAGACCAGCGAGATGTGGGTCTCGATCACCTTGACCGCGCCCGTCTCGCCATAGGTACCCGGCGTGCTCAGGAAGGCGATCGCTTCCGATTGATCGTGAATGTCCATTCGCCCGCCTCGAAACACCACCGGATTCACACGCGGCACCTTGGCCGATTTGCATCGCGATGGCCAGTGCAGGTGGTCAAACCTTGGTCTGAGAGGTTTGAAATGTCATGCAGATTTCAAAAAAGAAAAGGCCACGCGGTCGGCTGGACCGCGGGGCCTTGTTGTGTCGACGCCGATCTCTGGATCAGCCTACATCGAACTTGACGCCCTGAGCGAGCGGCAGGGTCTTGCCGTAGTTGATGGTGTTGGTGGCGCGGCGCATATAGGCCTTCCAGGCGTCGGAGCCGGACTCGCGGCCGCCGCCGGTTTCCTTTTCACCACCGAAGGCACCGCCGATTTCGGCGCCCGACGGACCGATGTTGACGTTGGCGATGCCGCAATCCGAACCGCGATCCGAAACGAAAGCTTCGGCTTCGCGCAGGTCGTTGGTGAAGATCGACGACGACAGGCCCTGCGGCACGTCGTTGTTCAGGGCAAGCGCGTCGTCAAAGTTGCTGTACTTGATGACGTAGAGGATCGGCGCGAAAGTTTCCTCGATGACCGGGCCGGTCTGGCTCGGCATTTCGACGAGGGCCGGACGGACATAGTAGGCGTCCGAGGCTTCGCCTTCGTTGACACGATCGCCGCCGGATACCTTGCCACCGGCAGCCTTTGCGGCTTCCAGGGCGTGCTGCATGCGGTCGAAGGCGCCCTTGTCGACGAGCGGACCGATCAGCGTGCCGTTCTCGAGCGGATTGCCGATCGTGACCGAGCCATAGGCCTTGATCAGGCGCGGCACGAGCGTGTCGTAAACGCTCTCATGCACGAACAGGCGGCGCAGCGAGGTGCAACGCTGGCCGGCGGTGCCCATGGCCGCGAAGGCGACGCCACGCAGGGTCAGATCGAGGTCGGCGGTCGGGCAGACGATCGCGGCGTTGTTGCCGCCGAGTTCGAGGATCGAACGGCCGAAGCGCGAAGCGACGCGCGGGCCGACGGCGCGACCCATGGCGGTCGAGCCGGTTGCCGAGATCAGCGGGACCTTCGGGCTGTCGACGAGGACTTCACCGATGTCGCGGCCGCCGATCAGAAGCGTCGACAGATTGGCCGGAGCCTTGCCGCCGTCTTCGACGTAGCGCTTGACGGCCTTTTCGAAGATCGCCTGCGTGGCGATGGCGGTCAGCGGGGTCTTTTCCGACGGCTTCCAGATCGTGGAGTTGCCGCAGACGAGCGCAAGCGCCGAGTTCCACGACCAGACGGCGACCGGGAAGTTGAAGGCCGAAATGATGCCGGTCACGCCAAGCGGGTGCCAGGTTTCCATCATGCGGTGTTCGCCGCGTTCGGTCGCGATCGTCAGGCCGTAGAGCTGGCGCGACAGGCCGACGGCGAAGTCGCAGATGTCGATCATTTCCTGGACCTCGCCGAGGCCTTCCGACGTGATCTTGCCGACTTCAATCGATACCAGACGGCCGAGGTCGGTCTTGGCAGCACGCAGTTCTTCACCGAGCAGGCGGATCAGTTCTCCGCGCTTCGGAGCGGGGACGAGGCGCCATTCGAGGAAGGCCTTGTGGGCGGCTTCGATGGCAGCCTTGGTGTCTGCGGCGCTGATCTCGGCCACGGCGGCGATCTTTTCGCCGTTGATCGGCGAGCGGACCGAGAGCGTGCCGCCGGAGAGGCTGGCTGCCGGGACGCCGAGGCGGCCCATGATGGCGGCCACTTCGGCCGAGAAGTTCAGGTTCGCAAGGGTCATGGTGTTCCTTCCAGTGATTTCGGATGTTCCGTTATCGGTTGTCGCCGTGCTGCTTCCGGACTCAGAAGCGCGCGTCGGCGAAATGGGCGATCTGGGCGCCGGCTTCGTAATAGGCGCCCTTGAGGTTGCGAAGGGGGGCTTCGACGACGTCCCGGACGGGCAGCGGCAGATCCGCTTCGCTCAGTTCGCCGAGGATGTGACGGGCGAGTGTCTTACCGAAAACCGTGCCGGGCGCAATGCCGCGGCCGTTATAGCCGGAGAAGCCCACGACATTCTGCGCGAACTTGTGGAAGCGCGGGATGGCGTCGTCGGTCATGCCGATGCGGCCGTACCATTCGGTCTCGAATTCGACCTGGCCGAGCTCGGGGAAGAGTTTTTTCAGCGCACGCTTGGCCCAGGAACGATGGATGGTCGCGCCGGTATTGCGAAGCGCGCCGCAGCTGCCGAAGACCAGCCGGCCGGCACGGTCCATGCGGAAGGAGGACAGAACCTCCTTGGTATCCCAGCAGCCTTCACGACCCGGCAGGATCTTCTTCAACTGCTCGGGCGACAGCGGCTTGGTGGCGAAGTTGAAGTAGGGCAGCAGGACCTGCTCCTTGCGCACCGCTTCGAACGGGCCGTGCGAATAGTATTCGGAGGCAACGATGATCCAGTCGGCCGACACCGAACCGTTCGCCGTCTTCACCACCCAGCGGCTGCCATCACGCTCGGTCGAAACCGCGGCGCTGCCGGTGTGGATCTGCGCGCCGGCAGCGATCGCTGCCTTGGCGAGCCCCCGAACATAGGCCAGCGGCTGCAACGTGCCGGCCCGCATGTCGAGGAGCGAGCCGGCATAAGCCGTCGTGCCGATGCGCTTGGCCGTTTCCTCAGCCGAGAGAATGCGAACGTCCGCACCACGCGCCGCCCACTGGCTGCAACGCTCCTTGATTTCCTTGAGGCCAGCCTCACCGACGGCGCAGTGCAGCGTGCCGTTCTTTTCCAGCTCGCATTCGATCCCGTGCTTTTCGACCAGCGCACGCACCAGAAGCGGTGCATTGCCGAGCAGGTCCAGAACGCGTTCGCCGTAGACCGGGCCAAGTACGCCGGGAATCTCCGAAGGCATGACCCACATGCCGCCATTGATCAGGCCCACATTGCGGCCCGCTCCGCCGAAACCGATCTCGGTCGCCTCCAGCACAACCACCTTGGTACCGGCTTCCGCCAGGTGGAGGGCGGCAGAAATGCCGGTGTAACCGCCGCCGACGATCACGACGTCGGCGTTGACGGGGCCTTGCAAGGGCGGCGTCGAAGGAGCGGCAGGGGCGGTTTTTTCCCACAGGCCGTGGGAGCGGGGGTCGTTCAGCATTTGGTTTTTCCTTCAGGATGGCCGTGGGAGGCGGCCCAAAAAGACGTAATCGTTTGCGGTGACGGCGGTCGCTGCCGGTATGCTGCCGTAGCATTCGTCAGAAGCGCGCTCTGCGTTCCCATCATTCCGAAACGTAAAGTCTTGCGAAATGTAGAAGACGAAACTAACCCGTTCCAACGATAATTTCTCAAGAGTTCATTCCGTCGAGGTATAACATGCTGCCTGCCCGGCGCTTCCTTCCGTCGCTTTCGTTGCTTGCCGCCTTCGAGGCTGCTGCCCGCACGGGCAGCATCACGGCGGCCGCGCGCGAACTCGACCTGACGCAGAGCGCCGTCAGCCGCCAGATCAAGGCACTGGAAGATCAGCTGGGCGTCGAGCTCTTCCTGCGCGAGCGACAGACCATTCGGCTGACGGTGGCCGGAGACGGTTATGCCCGGGAGATCCGCGAGGCACTCAGGCGCATTTCCAGCGCTTCGCTTAATCTTCGGGCCAATCCGCATGGTGGCACGCTCAATCTCGCGGTGCTTCCGACATTTGGCGCACGCTGGCTGGCACCGCGACTTGCCGATTTCCTCAAGGCCCATCCCGGAACCACGATCAATCTCATCACCCGGTTGTCGCCGTTCGATTTCCGGCTGGACTCGATCGATGCGGCCATCCATTTCGGCGAGCCGGTCTGGCCGGGTGCGGAACTGATGATGTTGATGGGTGAAACCACAATCCCGGTCTGCAGCCCGGCCTTCAAGGCGATGCACCGGATCGAAGAGCCGGCCGATATGCTCGGCGTGCCGCTCCTCCACCTGACGACGCGTCCGGATGCCTGGGAGAAGTGGCTGTCGGCCAATGGCGTCGCGTTTGAGTCCGTTCATGGCATGCTGTTCGATCAGTTTGCCGCCGCGTCGCAGGCGGCGATCGGTGGGCTTGGCGTGGCGCTGCTGCCGGTCTTCCTGTTTCGCGAGGAGCTGGCGCGCGGCGACCTCGTTCCTGCCGTCAATCGCGAAGGAGAAGGCGGGGGGCATTATTTTCTCGCCTTCACGCGCGAACGGGCGGACTATCCGCCGCTCGTTGCCTTTCGCGAGTGGATCCTTGAAGAGGCGACGCGGGAGCGTACGAACGGGACCGTCATCACCGGCTGATGGACGCGCGCTGGGTGCTGATCAGCCTGTCTGGCTTGCCGCCAGAAGGGCTACGAAACAGAGATGCGTCAGGTGATGCAGCGTCTGGTCAGTGCCGAGCAACCACCAGAAGCCGGTCTTTCCCGGATTGAGCGTCAGCCTGGATTGCACGACCGCCTTGGCACGGTCGATGGCGAAATGCACCACGAAATCGACGATTGCGATCCAGACCAGCGAAGGCGCCGCCACCGAAAAGATGAGCCCGGTCAAGCCGGCATGCAGCCCGGCATGCACGGACAACGGCAGCAGCCAGCGATCCTCGGTCTGTTTGCCGATCGCGACCCATCTTGTCTGAAGAAGGAAGTCTGCCGCCAGGTGCTTGAGCAGAAAAAGGGCCGTTCCCCATACCATCCAGTGGGTGGAGATCATCTCGGGCAGGCTGGACATTGCATTTCCTTCAAACCGGTAGTCTCGGCTGAAGGATAGCCAGCGAGCCGAGCCGATGGGAAGGGCGCTCCCCGCACGGCTTTCGTTTGGCATGTGTGAAGCGTTTACAGCATTCACCAATTTGAGCGGTCGATGTTATATTGAATTAAGCATTTGTTGGCGGGCTGTCCGATGGCTTCAGCAGCCGTCGGACAGCACCTTTTCCAGCATTGCCGCGAAGAAGTTGGCACTGTCGCGAGACAGGCAGAGCGGCGGTTTTATTTTCAAAACGTTAAGATGATCGCCCGTCGGTTGCATGATGACGCCGAGATCAAGCAGCCGGTCGCAGATTGCCGCCGTCTCCTCGGTGGCCGGCTCCAGCGTCTCGCGGTCGCGGACGAACTCCAGGCCGAGATAAAGCCCCATGCCGTGGACCGCGCCGACGAGCGGGAAGCGTTGGCCTAGGGCTTCGAGCCGTGCTTTCAGGTAGTCGCCGGTATCCCGCGCGTTCTCCTGCAGCTGTTCGTCTCGCATGATGTCGAGCACCGTCATGCCCACCACGCAACTGACCGGGCTGCCGCCGGCGGACGAGAAGAAATAGCCCTCGTTTTCGAGCGCATCCGCAATCTCGCGCCGGGTGATGACGGCGCCGAGGGGCTGCCCATTACCCATACCCTTGGCGATCGTGATGATGTCGGGCACGACACCCTGCTGGTCGAAGCCCCAGAAATAATGGCCGAGGCGACCGTAGCCGACCTGCACCTCGTCGGCGACGCAGACGCCGCCGCGAGCGCGGATCATGCCGTAGACCTGCTCAAGGTAACCGGGCGGCAGCGGAATGCCGCCCGCATTGCCGTAGACGCTTTCGCAGATGAAGCCCGCGACTGTCTCACCCCTGGCTTCGATCTCTTCGATCGCCTTGCTGACGCTCGCCACATAGTCGGCGGTCGAGGCGGGGCCGCGGAAGGGGCCGCGATAGGTGTTGGGGGCCGTGACGGGATGGACCCAGGCCGGCCGGGTTTCGAGTGCGCGCGGATTGTCGGCGATCGAGGTCGACACCGCGTCGCTGGCGACCGTCCAGCCATGATAGGCCTCGAGCAGGCTAACGATGTTGCGCGACCCGCTCCTGGCCCAGGCTAGCCGCAGCGCCAGATCCACGGCTTCCGAGCCGCTGTTGACGAGAAAGACGGTGTCGAGCCCTTCCGGGGCCAGAGAGGCGAGCCGGTCGGAAAATTCCGCAACAGCCGCATAGTGGAAGCGCGAATTGGTATTGAGCAGCGACCATTGATGGCCGGCGGCGTGCGCCAGCCTTGGATGGCCGTGGCCGAGGATGGTCACATTGTTGACCATGTCGAGATAGGATCGACCGGTCACGTCGAACATGTGTTCCTTCCAGCCGCGCTCGATCTGCGGTGGGGTGGCGTAATAATTCTTCTGCGGCTTGGCGAAGCTCTTCCTGCGCTTGGCGAGAAGGGCGGCGTTCTGCGGGGCGGGCGCGTCGATCTCCGCTCCGATCAGCGCTGCGGGAGACGGGCAGAGCCAGCCCCAGATGGCCGCATGCGCCGGGCGGGCAAAGAGCGGCGGCACCAGATCCGCATCGCGGCAGAGCTGAACACGAAGGCCGCCGACCGCGCCGGTCGCACCGGCGATCGTGCCGATCGGGTCGCCGGCCTCGACCTCTGCGCCATCCTCAAGCGGGCAGTCGATGCCATCGAGATGCAGCGCGATATCCTCTCCGGAAAGGATGAGGTGATGCCCGTCCTTGATAATGCGGGCGGACATCGGCGCCACCGCGCCGGTGGTGGCCGGCAGGCAGACATCGACATGCAGGGCGAAGGTCGCGGGTGCGCGATCCGACAGCGTGCGGGTATAGGAGAGCCGGTATTCGCCGTAACGCGTCGAGGCGACGCCGGTCTCTGCCGCTGCGCGCGCAAGCAGCTTCCAGTCGATCTGCGGGTCGGACCAGTTGTCTTCCACAAGCGCATCGCTGGTCACTGACAGGTCGGTGAGGCGGATCGCCTCGGGCTGGATGTCCGGGAGCAGGCGGCCAAGGCCGGCACTGTCGAACGGCGCGGGAAGATGGCCGACCGCGTCGAGGATGGCGGTTTCCATCAGGGCAAAGGGGACGGCGGTCGCGACCTCGAACATCTCCCGCTCATGGGCGGCATTGCCCTTCACGTACTCATTGTCCGGATCGATGGCGAGTTGCTGCTCGGTGCTGGCGACGAGCACGCCGGCGCGGGCGACGATCAGCGGCCACAGTGCCCTCAGCTCAGCTTCGTTGAGTGGATACTGCTCCTGGAAGGCACGCACGGCCGGCAGGATGAAGAAGGGGTCGCCGTCGGCATGGTGCAAAAGCGCGGTGCAGGTGACGGCAAGGTCGGCAACCAGCCAGCCGGTGACGACATCGCCGAAGTCGATGACGCCGTCCGGCATCAGGCGGCCTTGGCCGTCGGGGCGGGCGACGACATTGTCGTCGGTGATGTCGTGGTGGATCGCCTGGACCCGGAGCTTGCCCGCGAGCGGTTGGATGCGCTTGACGGCGGTGACCATCGCCTTGGCGATCCGGTCGCGCCGTTCGTGGTCGGTCACGGCCTTCAGGAGGTGCAGGGCAACCGGTCCGGCACGGCGCAGGTCCCATTGCAGTTCGCGATCCAGTCCGGGATGGGAGAAGTCCTTGAGGCCTTGTGCGATGCGCGCGGTCAGTCGCCCGAGTTCGGCCACTACCTGTGGCGCCAGATATTTGCGCTGGGTCAGCGGTTCGCCGTCGAGATAGGTCAGCAGTCTTGCCTGATAGTCCTCGTCGTCGACGGTGACGAAGATGATGTCTTCGCCGCCGCCCGCAAGCAGGGGCTCCGGGATGCGGGGCATGTCTTCGATCGTCGCGAGATGCCGCATGGCGGCATTCTGGGCGGCGAGCTCGATCGTTGCATACTCGGCGCGGCAGATCTTGAGAACGAAGACCCCATCTTCTGTCTCGATCCGGAAATTGCGGTCCTGCTGGCTGCCGAGTTCCTTCAGACGACCTTCGAGGCCAAAATGCTCCCGGAGGATCAGCGCCGCCTGCTCGACCGATACGTTCGGGCGCGGCAGCTCGGTGCGCTTGAGCAACGCGGAGTCGGGCATGGGTCTTCTCCCTCGGGAATCACATAGCCGACCTTATCAAAGGTATGGCGGCCGTCCATCCCGAGTGCCAGCGCCCGCCTTGTGGAGCGGGCGCTGCACGTCATCTTAGCCCATGCGCTCGGAGGCGTAGGAGCCGGGGCTTGCCGGGAATACGACGGTACGGTTGCCGTTGATGAAGGTGCGGTGATGGATATGGGCATGGATCGCCCGCGCCAGCACCTGGCTTTCCACGTCGCGGCCGATCGAGACGTAGTCCTCGGCGCTCTGGGCGTGGGTGATGCGGGCGACGTCCTGCTCGATGATCGGACCTTCGTCGAGATCGGCGGTGACGTAGTGGGCGGTCGCGCCGATCAGCTTCACGCCGCGCTCGAAGGCCTGCTTGTAGGGATTGGCGCCCTTGAAGCTCGGCAGGAAGGAGTGGTGGATGTTGATGATCTTGCCCGACATCTTCTTGCAGAGGTTATCGGAAAGAACCTGCATGTAGCGGGCGAGCACGATCAGCTCGGTTCCGGTCTGCTCGACGAGGTCCATCAGCTGCGCTTCGGCCTGCGGCTTGTTCTCCTTCGTCACCTTGATGTGGTAGAAGGGAATGTCGTGATTGACCACCACCTTCTGGTAATCGAAATGGTTGGAGACAACGCCGACGATCTCGATCGGCAGCGCGCCGATCTTCCAGCGATAGAGCAGGTCGTTCAGGCAGTGCCCGAAGCGCGAGACCATCAGCAGCACCTTCATCCGGTGTGCCGCGTCGTGGAGTTCGCTGACCATGCCGAACTTCTCCGAGATCGGCTTGAAGCCTTCGATCAGTTCTTCGAGCGTCGCGCCGCCTTCGGAGATGAAGCTCACGCGCATGAAAAACTTGCCGGTATCGAGATCGTCGAACTGCGAGCTGTCGACAATGTTGCAGTTCTGGTCGGCCAGATAGCCGGAAATGGCGGCCACGATGCCCCGGGTGGATTTGCAGGATACCGTCAGTACATAGCTCGTCATAGATTCAACCTTTTCCTCGTCCCCGGGCTGGCGCAACCGTCTTTACCGCAGTCACGAGCCGCCGGAAAGACCGGTGCCGTGGCGGAGCGCCTTGGCCCTATTGCCGCCAAGCTTAGGGGCCGGTTCGCAAAATTCCGTTCCCATTGCGCCTTCCATCTGCGTATCCCCGTCGTCATGCTCCCGGTAATCCGAAAGGCTGCCACAGCGGATCGGTTGACCGGGGTGCGGTGCAGTCATTACCCTGCGCGCTCCGAAGGAGAAAGGTTCCCATGGCGTACAGGCTTTCGTTCACCACGGTCGCCGTCGGCGTCCGAAAAAGACGCCGGCATGGGGCGGCCGTCCTCGCCGGGCTGATGGTTCTTGCCGGACCTGTCCAGGCTGCGCAGCCCTGCTTCCGGGGCATCAATCTGTCCGGCGCAGAGTTCGGAGAACCGGGAGGCGTGGTCGGGACGGATTATGTCTATCCCTCCGATCCGACCATCGACTACTTCGCCAAGAAGGGGTTTACGTCTGTCCGCCTGCCGTTTCTCTGGGAGCGCCTGCAGCCCAGTTTGCGAGGCGAACTGGATGCCGAGGAGCTTTCACGTCTGAAGGAAAGCGTCTCCAAGCTGAAGGCCGCTGGTTTGCGCGTCGTGCTCGATCCGCACAATTATGCGCGGTACCACGATGCCGTGATCGGATCGGCGGAGGTCAGCAGCGATGACTTTGCGGATTTCTGGGGCCGGCTTGCCCGGCAGTTTGCCAATGATCCCGATATCACCTTCGGGCTGATGAACGAACCGCACGACATGCCGGCCGAGCAATGGCTCGATGCGGCCAATGCCGCGCTTGCCCGCATTCGCGGCGAGCGCGCCGATAATCTCGTGCTGGTGCCGGGCACGGCCTGGACGGGTGCCCACAGCTGGCAGGGCGGCCATTACGGCACGCCCAATGCGGATGTCATGCTTGGTGTCGTTGATCCGGTCGACAACTTCGCCTATGAAGTCCACCAGTATTTCGACGACGACTTCTCCGGCACCAAGGAGAATTGCAGCCGGGCGGCCGATGCCGTCGCAGCGATTGAGACCTTCACCCGCTGGCTGCGCGAGCATGGCAAGCGGGGTTATCTCGGGGAGTTCGGCGTGCCCAAGGACGAGGCTTGCATTGCGTCCCTTGCCGACATGGTCGCTGTGGTCGAGGGCAGCCGCGATCTGTGGGTCGGCTGGGCTTATTGGGTGGCTGGCGACTGGTGGCCGGAAAGCGAGGCGCTGAACATCCAGCCGACCGAGCAGGGGGATAGGCCGCAGTTGAAGGGGCTTTCGCCGGCCCTCAAGGATTTCTCCGCCGCCGGCTCGTCATGCCCGGCGCTGGAGCGGCCGTGAGCGGTCTGTGCCGGGCGGTTCCCGTGCAGGAGCCGGCCGGGTACGCCGCGAAAGGCTAGACCAGTCGACCCAGTGCACGGTGCCGAGAATGAACCACAAAAGGGCCGCCGTCTTGATGGAGAAGAACGAGTTGCTGATGATCATCAGCAACAGGAGATAGATCATCACCATCGATTGGAAGTCCCAGGCCTTCGCATCCTTGAAGGGGGCAAAGACCAGCGCTGCCCACAGTGAAATGAAGCCGAAGAGACCGAACTTGGTCAGAGTATAGGCGAGGCCGGAATCGGCGGTGAACTCGTCCGTCGTCGCGATGCCGAGCACAACCGGCAGATCAAGGCGGGTGAGGATCGCTGCCGTCACCTTGAAGCGGCCGGCGATGTCGTTTGCGCCGCCATCGGTGCCCGTCGCCAGTCCATAGATGGCAATGAGTGCGAGCAGCAGAAAGGGCAAGGTCAGCCAGACCGGTTTCGCCACCAGACGATAGAAGGGCAGCATCAGGGTCATCAGGATACAGGTGTAGAAGCCGAACCGGGCGTCCGCGAGCACCACCGTGGCGATGGCCGCGGCCATGACCGCGAAGCGGAAACGCATGTCGGCGCGAAACAGCGCCCAGGCAAAGACGATGGCGCCGAAATTGCCGGCCGACACCGGTTCGAGGAAGACGGAAGACACGCGGTGCTGTCCGAGGAAGGACAGGAGCGTTCGCGGTTCTGGCCGCAGACCGCTGATGAACAGGCCCCGGGTCGCGCCGAAGGTGTCTTCCAGCGTCAGCGATCCGCGGGCGATGAAGTAGCCGAGCACGTTGAAGAAATCGAGATAGAGCTCTGTCAGGAAATATTCGAAGAGCCCGAAGAAGAGCACGATGGCGATGGAGGTCGTCACCAGCCGGTCGGCGAGGCGGGTGTCGCGAACCTGCGTGCCCATGAAGTAGAATCCGATCGGGATCAGGACATCGCGCACGGCCTTCAGATCGACCGCGCCGCGCAGCGCAAACAGCAGCAGCATGTAGCTCACGAAGAAAGCCGACACGAGGTAGAAGTCGATGCGGCGCCCCATTGCCGCCAGGAAGGCGCAGCCGATGAGCACCATCTCGAACAGCATGACGTGGCTTTCGCGCACCGCCATGACATTGGTATTGAGAAAGCAGAGGAACGCGTTGAAGGTCAAGCCGCCGAGCACGGCGATGGTGGCAAGCTGGCGTCTCAGGCTTTCGAAGCCACCGGCCGATCCTGGCGCCGCTTTGCCGGCGATGGCAGAATTGCCGTTTGCCGGCGGGCGCATGCCGACCGGCCGCAGGGGCGCATCTCTGACGGGAGCGGCGCTCTGGCCCTGTCGCATTACCGGCCCTCGACGAGGATCGTTCCGAGCACAAGGTCGCGGGCATAGCCGACCGCATCGAGGGCCGCATCCATCTCGGCGTCGGTCACGCGGGCGGGATCGGCGAGAATGACGATGGTGTCGGCGGTCTCGATCAGGAGGGGCAGGTGTTCGGCTGCCGCTGTGCCACCGCAGGCGTTGATGACGACGAGATCCGTGTCGGGGCCTTGCGTCTTGCCGACGTAGCGCGACAGGGTGGGGCGGCCCGGACGGGAAGCCTGCGCGGTCGCCGCGGGGAAGTTTTCGTATTTGAGAAGGTCCGAGAGCGGCGCCGACCCGATCGTCTCGTCCCGGGCCAACGCCGCAGCCAGGCTAGGCGACGAGCCAGCGCGCAGGCGTCGCCGCTGGTCGGACGCCGTGCCGGGGGCATAGAGAATACCGAGGCCGCTATCGATCAGCGAATGGACGATGTCGGCAACGATGCCTCCCGCCTGCGGCAGATAGCCAGCCGACATCATCAGAACCGTTGACGGCCTCTGTCCGGCCGATGCATCGCGAAGGGCGCGTGCTGCGCTGGCAATCCCGTCGCCGGGAAGGACCGGCAGTGCGGCGGTATCCTTGCGCGAAAGGGCAAAGAGCGATGCGAGGCGCGAGCGTGGCTTTTCCGGCGCCGGGTCCGTCTCTGAGATCCGTGCGATGACCGGAAGACCGGCGCGCTCGATGATCGAGGTTTGGGGGCGACGACCGCCCGCCAGCAGTTCGCGCAGCACGGCAAGGCCGCTGCCGAGGACGGTGCCGAAGAGGGCCGCGGCGACGATGATCATCAGCTTCAGCTTCAGCGACGATTTCGGCATCGGCACGGCGGCGGTGATCACGCGTGAATTGTTGAGGTTGACCGACTGCTGCTGGGCCAGTTCCTCTGCGCGGTTGAGGAAAGTCTTGTAAATTGCCCGCACGGCATCCGCTTCGCTTTCGAGCTGACGCATCTTGATCTGCGCCGCGCCGCTGTCGAAGCTGGTCTTGGTCAGGTTGTCCAGCCGGTCCGTCAGGGCCTTGGTGTTGGCAACCGCACGCTCGTAGTTGATCCGCATGGACTGGCGCACGCGGTTGAGTTCCGCTTCGATCGCCTGCTGCATGTTGGATACCTGCGAGTTGATCGCTCGCAGCTGCGGATGGTTGGCGCCGAGATTGGTCGCAAGCTGGGTGCGTTTGTCCAGGAGTTCGGCATAGCGGTCCCGCAGCAACCCAATCGACGTCGACTGAAGCACTTCCGGGATGGCGCCGGACTCGATGGCGCTCATCGTCAGGTTCTTGGCCTGCTCGTAGATCGTTTGTTGCTGTTCCTCGACACCCCTTGCGGCGATCAGCTGCTCGTTGATGCCCTGGACCTGCTGGTCGATGACCAGGCCCTGCTCACCGGTGCTGACAAGCCCGTTCTCGGACTTGAACTTCTCGACCGCCAGTTCCGCCTTCAGAACGCGGTCCCGCAGTTCGCTCGCCTGAACCTGGAAGGAGTTGCTGGCGCGGCGCGCTGCATCGCCGCGAGCCTGCTCCAGCTGCTGCAGGTAAACCGCGGCGACGGAATTGGCGATGTCGGCAGCCCTGTCTGCGTCAGGATGCTCGGCGGCAATGGTGAAGACCAGCGACTGACCGGCGCGTTCGATGGTGACATGGGTCTTCATAGCCTCGGCGACGGCGACGAGCCGGTCGGCCTCGCTGAGCGGCTTGGTGGACGCCGGCTTCTTCGGGGCGAAGAACGGGTCGTCAACCAGGTCGAGCTTGCGCGCGACATCGCTCATCACGCCCCGCGACTGCATGACATAGATCTGGCTGTCGAGATTGGACTGTTCCTGCTGGGCGGAGTTGCCGGTTCCCTTGTTGTCGACATTCTCAGCAGCGAGGCCCAGCGGGTCGAGCAGGATCTCCGCCGTCGAGGTAAAGGTCGGTTTCAGCGTGACGACATAGGCGGCGGCGAGAAGCACGCATGAGGCAACGGCGATCAGCACGTAGTGGAGCCGTCGCTTCAGGATCGCCGGTAGTTGAAAAATGTCGATATCCATTTTCCTGCCCAGAACCGATGGCCGGCCATGTTGCTACGGTGCGTCGATCGTCTCGGGCGCCGCCGGAGAGGTCCGGGGTGTCCGTTTCGATGGAAAGACCGCCGTCGGACTGTTTGAAGGCCGTTGGGCAAGGGCCGGCCGGACAGCTTCCACCGAACCGACCTTCGCAGATCGTGGTTAATGAGTTCTGAACGACGACGGCCAAGGTCGTTAACCCTGGCGACGCTTTGGAGCTGCCGCGGCCATCGCAAAAACCCGATCTTAAGGGTTTCCGCGACTTTATGAGGGCGCCAATTTGGTCTTACCCGCGTCGATGAGCGACGCCGACAGGTGAAGAATGAAGAGCTTCGATCGCGCGGACACGGGTGCCGTTGCCATGACCGGTGACGGTCCGCTGATTGTCCAGGTCGTCCGCCAGTATGCGCCCGCACGCGGCGGACTCGAAGATGTCGTTGCCAATCTGAGCCGGCTCCTGCTCCGGCGCGGTTTTCGCGTGCGCGTCGTCACGCTCGACCGGCTTTTCCAGGCGCGCGAGCGCATCCTGCCGCCGCAGGAGACGATCGACGGTGTCGAGGTCGTGCGCATCCCGTGGAACGGATCAAGCCGCTATCCGATCGCACCAGGCGTGTTCCGTCATATCGCCGACGCCGATATCGTACATGTCCACGGGATCGACTTCTTCTTCGATGCCCTGGCCTGGATGCGCCCCTTTCACGGCAAGACCATGGTCGCGACGACCCATGGCGGTTTCTTCCACACGCCAAACTATGCCTGGATCAAGAAGATCTGGTTCCGGACCCTGACGCGGATCTCCGCGCTCGCCTATCGCTCGCTTCTCTGCTGCAGCCGTTCGGATCTGGCGCTGTTTTCCCAGATCGCCGCCGACCGCACATTGCTGGTCGAGAACGGTGTCGATACGCAGAAATTTGCAGGTCTCTCGTCGCCGACGCCGCAACGGCGGATCATTACCATTGGCCGTTTCTCCCTGAACAAGCGCCTCGATCGTCTGTTCGACGCGATGGCCGCCTTGTCTGCGGAATGGCATCTCGACGTGATCGGCTCGCCCTCCGATCTCGGCGAGGCGGACTTGCGTCGGGACATCGAACGACGCGGGCTCGGCGATCGGGTGACGCTTCATGTCGGTGTCGACAACGGCGAGGTTCGTCGGCTGATCTCGGGTGCGTCGGTGTTTGCGTCCGCCTCGGAATACGAAGGCTTCGGGCTCGTCGCTGTCGAGGCGATGAGCGCGGGACTTGTGCCGGTGCTGCACGCGAACGAGGCCTACAAGGTGCTGGCCGGTCAGCATCCGGGGCTTTTCCTCGCCGATTTTGCCCGTCCAAAGGAGAGCGCCGCGCAGATCGAAGCGGCCTATCAGGCTCTGACGGAAAACGCTGGCACACGTGAAGAGATGATCGCGGCTGCAGCCGTGCATGCCTGGGACAGCGTCGCCGACCGCTATATCGATGTCTACCGCAGGGCGCTCGGACAGCATGCCGACCAAGGTCAGCGGAGTCGACCGGCATGACGATGGATCAGCCGAAACGCCGTGTGTTGATCGTCACCGGTCATCACTTCGCCGAGGCGCCGCGCAAGGTCGACTTGCACTTCATGGCCGACGCGCTCAGGGCCGGCGGCGACCGTGTCGATTTCCTTGCCTGTCGTCTGAGCGTCCTCAGCCGGTTCCTCAAGGACGGTCGCTACGACTATGCGTGTCAGCGACCGCTCAATCGCTGGAACCGGATCGCCGACAGGCTGGAGGAGTTCCTCTGGTATGCGCCCTTCCATCCGATGAACCTGAAGAGACCGCTGCTCAACCGGCTGAGCGCACCGCTCTTTCGCGCTTACGACCGCTTCCTGCCAGAGGCCGTGCTGGCGCGTCTGCCCGACTATACCCATGTTCTGATCGAGAGCGGTCCGCCGCCGCTTCTGACGCACCGATTGCGACGGGCTGCACCGCGGGCACGCGTCATCTACCACGCGGCCGATCGGCTGCGCACGATCGGAGTGCACCCTTGCGTCGAGGCGGCGCTGGCCGAGGGGATCGGTGATTACGACCTCATTCACATCATGGCGGAAGCGATGCGCGCGGATTTTCCTGCCACGGCGCCGATCCTCTATCTCCCGCACGGCATTGCAAAGGAGAGTTTCGACCGGGCGACGACCAGCCCCTATACCGGGCCCCGAAACGCGGTGAGCGTGGGCGACATGCTGTTCGACGAACAAGTGGTGCTGACCCTTGCCAAAGCCTTTCCTGACTGGACCTTCCATCTCTTCGGAAAGAAGGCGGTGCCGTCCGAGGCTCGCCCCAATATCGTGGTTCATGGCGAAGTGGCCTTCGAGACGATCGTTCCCTTCATCAAGTTTGCCGATGTCGGGCTTGCGCCCTACCGGACGAGTGAAGCCGCAGATTATCTCAGCCAGTCCAGCCTGAAGATGATCCAGTACAGCTATTGTCGCCTACCGATCGTTGCTCCCGTCTTTGCCGCCGCCGGCCGCGCACATGTCTGCGCCTATCGTCCCGGCGATCCAGAGTCGATCGTGGCCGCGTTTAGCCAGGCGCAGTCGTTCGACCGGACCAGTATCGACACGGCCTCCATCCGCAGTTGGCAGGAGGCGGTACAACTGCTTTTCGATCACAAGGACGTGAAATGAGCGGTGTCTCCAGGGCGGAAACAGCGATGCCGATGCAGGCGAATGAAACCTTAAGGCTTGTCCCCTACGGACAAGCGAGGGCCCCCCTCGGCCTGGCTACGGGTACCCGCGTTCCAACAGAGTGCCATTGATGGTCAAACGCATCGTCGCCAATTCAGCCCTGAACGCCGCCGCCGGCCTTGCCCTGCTGCTGATCGGTTTCGTCTGTTCGATCATCACCGCCCGCCTGCTCGGCCCTGAAGCCAACGGCATCATTGCCTTTTCGCTGTGGCTTGCCGTGACCGCTGCGCTCATCTCGGAGCTTGGCACCGGTGTGATCCTGCTGCGCCTGCTGCCGCAGTTGAAGGTCCAGGGACATGACGAGGCCGCCCGGCGTGGCTTTGCGGCATATCTTCTTCGACCGGTCGTTCTGGCGACGATTGTCGTCACTGTCTTCTACTTTCTCGCCTTCTGGGTGGCCGAACACGAGCATTGGGCCAAGACCGCGCCGCTCGTGGTGCTGCTGACCGGCATTCTCATCTTCATCCAGTCGATCGGCTCTTTCACCAAGAACGTCATGCTCGGAGAGCAGGATGTCGCCGCCTTCTTCCGCATGTCGGTGATTGCCGGCATGCTCCAGTTTGCCGGTGTTCTCGGCGGCGCGCTGCTGTTTGGGATTCCGGGAGCGATCTGCGGCTATATTTTTGGCTTCGTACCGCAATTCATCTACTCGCTCGGCATCCCGAGAAGCCGCACGAATGCCTGCGGCATTGCCCCCGGTTACCTCGTCAGCTCCTCGCTCATCCTGTCGGTGCAATACATCGTCGACTCGATCTTTCTCAATCGCATCGAGTTGTTCTTCCTAGAGCGTTCGCACGGTGTCGAGATGGTCGGCTATTATGCCGCCGCCTTGTCTCTGGCGAACCTCGCCCTGCAGCTTCCGGTCCAGCTGACCGGCAGCCTCGTGCCCTATTATTCGGAAAAGCTGAAGCTGCACGACACGGACCGCCTGCCGGTCGCCGTTTTTGAAAGTGTTGTCAGAAGCATTGCCTACATCACCCTGCCTTTGAGTTTCGGGCTTGCGGCCATTGCCCCGACGCTTGTGATCGTCGTTTTCGGCGAGGCCTTCGCGCCCAGCGGCCCGATGTTGCGCATCCTGGCCCTTGTCGCACCGGCCTTCGTGCTCGGCATGATCTGCACCCAGTATCTCTTCTCTCAGGACCGTATCAAGGATCGCCTGAAGATCGGCGTCATCGGTGCGGCGATCATGGTGGCCGGCGCCCTCGTCGTCGTACCGTCGTTTGGCGGAGAGGGGGCGGCGGCAGTTCGCCTGATCGTTTTCCTCGTCATGGCCGTGCTCATGCTGCGAGGCATGGAATTTGAAGGCTCGCTGTCACGCATGTATCGCACGGTCGGCAGGGTTGCGCTTGCGGCTCTCTTGTGCGGAATCACTGCCTATGGTGTTTTGCAGCTGCTGGCCGGCGTCCTGGGGTTGATAATCTCGATTGCCTGTGGAGCCTTGGCCTATTTTGTGGCGCTTCGTCTGTTGGCGGCAATTCCCGTCGAGGATCATGCGCCGATCGAAGATCTGGTGGCGCGCCTACCGGGGCGTTTTGCCTCGGTCGGCGGCCGGTTGATTGCGTTTCTGCTGGCCAAGCCCGCGACGCTGAAGACGGACGGCTGACGCGCTTTGCGCATTGGGGGAGCCATGGAGACTGGACTGAGCAGACCGCAAACGAAACCACCGGTGCCGGCCGCTCCTGCCGCCGCACAACCGGTGACGTTTTGCGATACCGTCGGGCTGTTCACACCGGCGGCCGGCACCGCAACGGCGACGGCCGTGCTCTTCGTCAGCCCGTGGGGCCTTGAGGAAATGTGCCTGCGCAAGTTCTGGCGCATGGTGGCGGATGATCTGGCGGGGAGGGGCGTGGCCAGCCTTCGTTTCGATTATCCCGGAACCGGCGATGCGCTTGACCGCAAGGACTATGCCGGAGGGCTTCCGATCTGGGAGAACGCGGTTGTCGACGCCGCCGACGAGCTCAGGCGTCGCTCCGGATGCCGTCACGTCATCCTGATCAGCCAGGGCCTCGGTTCCGCCCTGGCGGTCAATGTCGCGTCTCGCATTGAAGGTCTTGCTGCCATCGCCTGCCTTGCGCCGGTGACCTCCGGGCGGTCTTTCCTCAGAGAGATGCAGATCTGGGCGCGTGTGGTCGATGAGGGACTGGGTGTTCCCGAGGCGCATCGGCTGCGCGAGGGTGTCGGCATTGCCGGCCTGAAGATGCCCGATGAAATTGCTGCCGATTTCCGCAAGCTCAATCTCATGAACCTGACGGAGGCGCCGGCCCCGCGGGCGCTGGTGATCAAGCGCGCCGATCGGCCGGCCGACGGAGAATTCGCCGCCCAGCTTGCCCGTCTCGGCGCCGAGGTCCGGGAAGCGGACTATATCGGCTATGACGACTTCATCTCCAACCCGGCCATCTCGACCATGCCGGCCGGCATACGCGAGGCGGTGCTCGACTGGGTCGCTTCGGTGATCGGCGCTCTGCCTTCGCAGACGGCTCCTGCGCCGGTGTCCGCCCCGGCGCCTGCCATGCTCGTCGGGCAGGATTTCCGCGAGCTCCCGGTGACCTTCGGCGACGGCGGCCGTCTCTACGGCATGGTGTGCGAGCCGCTCGGCTCCCGCACGGGCGCAAGCGTCCTGATCCTCGGGACGGCCTATGACCGGCATGCCGGTTGGGGACGCTCGAGTGCGTTGATGGCCCGGGATCTCGCCCGCGCCGGCATTGCCAGCCTGCGTTTCGATGCCGCCAATATCGGGGACAGCCCTCCGGTTCCGGGCTTGCCCGAGCAGGTGCTCTATCAGGACAGTCAGGTGGACGATGTCAGGGCGGCACTGGATTTTCTGGGGCGCCGGGGCCTTGCCCCCGTCGTGCTGGCCGGCCGCTGCAGTGGCGGCTATCTGACGTTCAGAAGCGCCGTCGCCGATCAGCGTGTTTGCGGTGCGGTCGCGGTGAACTCCTTCGTCTTCTATTGGGAGCCGGGGCGCAATATCGACGAGTCCTTGCGCTACATGCCGCGTTCGCTCGACGTCTATCGCGAGAAACTGTTCCAGCCCGAGACCTTCCGGCGGCTTCTGCAGGGCCGCGTCGATGTCCGGCGTGCGATCGGCAATATGGGCCGCGCCTTCTGGCGTCGGGTGATGCGCAAGGTAACGCCGATCCTGCAGGCTCTGCCGGGTACCGGCGGCGAATATGCCGAAGTTCGCAAGGCCTTTCATGCGCTCCTTGAGCGCAAGATGCCTCTTACTCTCCTCTACAGCGAAAACGATGTAGGCTTCGAGCACTTTGCAGAGCATTTCGGGCCGACGGGCAAGGGCCTGCGTCGCTACCCGAATGTCAGGCTCGAGATCGTGCCGGAGGCGGATCACAATTTCACCCCGGATCCGGCCCGGCGCGCCTATCTTGAGGCGCTGATCGACATGGCCCGGCGTTTCCCGCCGGCCGGCTGATCTCAGGGCTGCAAATCAGAAGCTGATGCGGCGGCGCGAGCCGAGCTGGGTGATGGTGCCCGTCGGCCTCGTTCCTGCGGATGTGGCCTCTCGAGGCCGCAGGTCGATGCGCCGTTCCGGGCCCGGAGCCAGATGGAACCAGTCATCGTCCGGACGGAACCCCTCGGCCTCGATGTGCACCGACTGGGCCAGCGCCGCTGTCGAGAGCTGCAGGAACCATTGGCCTTCCTCTTCCTCGACGATAGCGGTGACGGCGGCATCGTGCATGGCCTTGTCGCGTCCGACGGGGAAATGATGGGCTTCGGCGATCAGCATTCCGGTGTCCGCCGCCACCAGACGCGCCACGGTCACGTCATGCGACGGCGGCCCGAACCGGAAGGCATAGGTGGTATCGAAGAAGGCGCCGAAGAGATCGGTTGCCGCAAGCCTCAGCGTGCCGCGCGGCGGCGAGGTCAACTCGCGGCGGGCGCTGACCACCGGCTGGCTGCCGTCGCGCAGGCAGGCAAGCTCGAGGATCAGGTCCACGGCATTTCCTGTGTCGTTGAGCACATGCACGTCGAGCCCGTTGGTGCCCTCGTCGGTGAGGACGACCTGAAGCGGGCGGAAGGCGCGCTTCAGGGCATACCAGACCGGCTTCGGTTCACCGATTGCGTCGATCACGCCCCAGCCGGGTCCGGGCAGGAGATCCTGCAATGTCCAGACCAGCGCGCCCCTGCAAGTCGAGCCGGTGCGCCGCCATTCGCCGTAGGTCTCGGTCACGACCTCGCCGGTGACGGCACGTGAGAGGTCGAGATAGCGGCCGGCATCTTCGCGCCGCAGGCGCGCCGGGTCGAAGCCGTAAAGCTCTTGAAGGTAATGGTCGCGAATGTCCTCGAAGTCCCAGGATGCGCCGCGGTCGCGGGGTACACGAGCTTTCCAGCGCGGATCATGCACAGGCGCGAACGGCAGATGCGCGTCGAGGGTTGCCTGCTGGGGCACATGGGCGAAGGCGAGGCTCTCGGCGGCAAACCGGACCTCGGCGCGGCGCGCATCTTCAAGCGGCCGGCAGTAGGCGCCGACGCCGTAGTAATGCGTGACGCCCTCATTGGGAGAGAATGGCATGGCGCCGCCGGAGGGAGAGTTTGCCACATAGGGCACGTCCGGCCGGTACCGTGCGCGAAGGGTTCTGAGCGTCTCTTCGAAGAACGGTGTCTTCCAGATGCGTTCGGGCAGGCCCAGCATGGCACCCTGTTGATAGACTTCGCTGCCGCCGCAGAGCACGGCGAGCGACGGCGATCCCTGAACCCCGCTCAGGAAGGTGTTGATTTCGTCGTCTATGCTTGCGGCGAAGGCCTCGTCGGCTGCCGGATAGTCGAAGTTGGCGAAGATGAGGTCCTGCCAGACCAGCAACCCGAGCCGATCGCACAGACGGAAGAAGTCGGGGCTCTCATAGGTCATCGTGCCGCCGACGCGGATCATGTTCATGCCGGCCTCGGCGGCGAGCGTCAGCCACGGAGCATAGTCCTCGGCCGCGCCGGGCAGCCGCAGGATGTCCGCATTGGTCCAGACCGCGCCGCGGCAGAAGACCGGCGTGCCATTGACGATCAGGCCGAAGCCGCGACCATCCGGTCCAAGGTCGAGCTCGATGCGACGGAAGCCGACGAGGCCCAGAGAATAGGGCCGGCCATCGATCGACAGCCGGGCGTCGTAGAGCTTCGGTTCGCCATGGGTGCGCGGCCACCAGGGGGCGATGGCCCGAAGCGCCAACTGCGCCCGCCAGACCCCGTCGCTGTCCAGTTGAAAGCCCGTTTCTTCCCCGGCGCAGGACAGGCTTATCCGTTCGGCGTCCCCTTGAAGCGCAAAGTTGACGGCAAGGCGGCCTGTGCCGTCGGCGTCAAGACCGGCCTCGATCTTCAGATCGGTGATCGCATGCGGGCCTGGGCGGATCAGCGTGATCGGCCGATAGGGACCGACAGAGTGGATCGCAGGACACCAGCCGGGCATATGGCCGAGCGGTGTGGTGCGGATCAGGCGCAGGCCCTGATGATCCATCATCTGCGGACGCCAGCGCGCCCGCGGGCCGCGCTTGTCGAGATGCGGCGTCAGGGCCCGGAAACAGATGGCGATCTCGTCGTCGCCCGAGAGCAGCAGGTCGACATCATTGGCCGCAAACATGCTGCCGCAGGACAGTCGAAGTTCGCCGTTCACATAGACCTCGGCCATCGTCGCCAGCCCGGCAAACCGCAGAACGGCTGGACCGGGCGCCTCGCCCGCGAGCGAGCGGAAGTACCAGGCGTCCTTGTCATGCAGCGGCTGCGGGTTTTCCGGATCGAAGAGGCCAGCCTGGGTGAGTGCCTGAGCGACCGTGCCCGGCACGGGTGCGGGAATGCGCGCCGCCGGCCGGTGGACCTGCGAGGGATCCGCATAACGACCGGCTTCGGTGACGAGCAGCGTCCAGCCCTGCTCCAGCGGGCGTTCGTCCGCTGCGAGGTAAGTGGTGATGCGCGTCATCGTGCCTCCTCAGGCGAGGGTTTTGCCAATGTCTCCGACGAGCTTGTCCCAGGCCTCGGCCGCCGGGTCCAGGGCGGACCGCAACGGATCGAACTTTTTCCGCGTTACGGCCCGGGCGAGCTGGAACTGGACGGTCTTGGCCGTTTCCGAGATCTTCAGGGCATGCGCGGCGGCGTCTTCGAATTGCGACGGCGACAGCCAGGCCAAGTGGCTGGCAAGCAGCTCGAAATTGGCACCGAACTGGCGCAGCGTATTGAAGGCATATTTGTGGAAATAGCCGAAGGGCCGTTCCGCGATTGCCTCGACCTGGGTCGGGAAGACTTCGGCGAAAGCGGCAATCGGATTGGCTTCCGGCCGCCGGACGAAGTGACGCTTCAGGAGGCGCCAGGCGGTTTCGCGCTGATGCGCGTCGGACGGCAGGACCGTGGGGAACTTGGCGAATTCGGTATAGGGCAGGAAGGGCAGGGCGCCCTCGGGCAGATCGCGCTGGAACAGCCCGTCGAAATCCTCGCCCTCGACATGGAAGAAGCCGCCATTGTGGAAGTAGTCCATCCGACGGCCGTCTCGGTCGAGGCTGTTGATGGCGACGGTGGTCTTTCCGTGGTCCTGTCGATAGCCGACGCCGCGGGTGTCCGGCATGTAATAGCTGTCCATCTCGACAAGGCAGAGGCGTCCGCGGGCGATCTGCTCGGCGACATGAGCCTCGACGCTGTCGAAGATGGCGAGTTCCGTGACGCGGATGCCGTAAAGCTCTTCAAGGTCTTCGAGTGGCACCTTGAAGAAGGTGAGCTGGTCGCCCTCGAAATCCTGGGTCAGGGTGAAGCCGAGCATGGCTTCTGGCCGGGCGCCCATCGAGGCGAGGACCTCGATCCAGAGATCGACATAGCAGTTGGTCTCCGGCCACATGCGATCGCTCGCATGCAGCGCATGCGGCGTGTAGGTGGCCGGATCCAGTCCGGGAAAGACCGCTGCCGTCACCGGATCAGCCCCACAGAGCGGCGCGGACCGAGGCGGGCCACTGGTCGACGTCGAGCCCGTGGTGATGGAAGAGTGCCAGCGCGATGCGTTCCAGGCCGAAGCCGACGCAGGCGGTGTGGGCCACCGACCCGTCTGAGAGGTTCAGGCCCCACTTCGTCCCGAAGGCGTCCTGGTGATAGTTGAAGCTCATGCAGGCCGTCGGGTTGGTCGTGGAGGTGATCGGGATCAGCAGTTCGAACTTGAGGTTCTGGTCGCGCTGGTTGTTGGCGAGCATCTTGCCGGCGCGGCCGAAGAACGGATCGTTGGCGACGTCGATCTCCACCGGCAGGCCGACCTCGGCCATGATCTGCTGACCGCGATCCATCCAGGTCTGGCGGAATTCGGTCACCTGCTCCTGGCTGCCCATGCAGACATATTCGCGCATGCGGAACAGCTGCTGACGGGCCGGATCGTTCGACGGCTCATGGCGGAAGCAGTAGGACTGCAGGTCGAAGAGACCGCCCTTTTCCGGCAAATTGCCGCGCTTGGCGATCGTCGGGTAGAGCGGATAGCAGGCCGCCGGCGTCAGCACGATGTCGGTCGCCTTCTGCTCCGCCGTCCAGTCCTCGTCGGCATCCATGCATTTCAGCAGGCTGACATGGTCGAGTTCGTTGCCGCAGAAGCTGTGCACGGTGCCGGCCAGCTGCGGGAAGCTCTTCATGTAGCCGCTCTTTTCGAAATAGGCGCGGTTCATGCCGGGAGGAAAGCGGATCGCTTCCGCGCCATCGGCTGCACCGTAACGGTCGATCAACCGCTCGAAGGCTGCAATCACGTCTTCGAAGCGTCCGCCGCGGCCATAGAGGCCGTCGACGCCGGTTTCAATCAGAAGACCGCTTTCGAAGAGACGGTCGAGGAAGCTTACCTGCATATCCATGGTTCTTATCCCAGCAATCCGGTTTCCTGCTTGTGAACAAGCAGCATGGTTGAGGTGTTGGCGAGAATGCGATCGTTGGAGATCATCAGCTCGGCCGAATGGGCATCGCGCAGATGGCGGCCGAGGCTATAGGGCGTGCCGTTCTTGTAGCCGAGGATGCCGCAGATCCGCATCGCCTGGTTGATGATCGGCAGGATCATTTCGGAGGAGGCGATCTTCACATTGTTCATCGCGACGGCAAAGCCCATGGAAGACAGGCGATCCTGGTCCTTGCGGGCGGCCTCAAAGGCCTGCAGGCCGTTGACGATGTTGGCGCGCACGACCTGGAGCTGGCTCGACATCTCCGCGAGCTGCACGAGGCCGGGCGGCTGCGTTCCGGGCGACTTGCGCGCGGCGGCCCGCACAAAATTCTGCGCACGCGAGAAAGCGTCGACCGCGATCCCGTACCAGAGTGCGCTCCACAGAAGATGGGCGCTCGCCAGCATGGACTGGGCGGCGATTTCGGCAAAGGGTTGCGGCAGGATCTGCTCGGCCGGGGCTTCGCCCTTGAAGATGAAGCCGTCGGAGCAGGTGCCGCGCATGCCGAGCGTGTCCCAGCTCTGGGTATGCTCGAGCGTGTACTGGTCCTTGAGGAAGACGGTCATCACCTGGTCGGAGGACGCCGCGTCCTTGTGGCTGCGCGAGGTAATGAGAATGGCGTCGCAGTCGATGCCGTAGGAGATGACTGTCGCGTCCTTCTCCAGATAGCAGCGGCCGTCCTTGACCTCGATCGCGCAGATGCTGTTGCGCATATTGCCGCCGATGCCGGCCTCGGTCGTCGCCGAGCCGAGCAGCAGCTGTTCCGAGGCGACCCGGCGCATGAAGTCCCGATGCCAGGCAGCGTCCTGACCATGCGACACCAGACTCGAAACCTTGATCTGGTGCATGGCGAAGATCATGGCGCTCGATGCGCAGGCCTGGCCGATGATCGTGCAGATCTCGGCGATTTCCGAGGTGGAAAGACCTTCGCCGCCTAGGTCGACGGGGATCATGATCCCCATCAGCCTGGCGGCCTTCATTTCTTCGACGGCTTCGCGCGGGAAGCGTCCGACCTTGTCCACATCGTCGGCATGGGCGGCGGCGACGGTGGCTACACGAAGGGCGCGGGCCCTCAGGTGCGATTCTTGCGGTTTGGCGGAGAGGTCCATCATGCGACCTTTCTATCCTCGAGGATCGACTTGACCGTGGATTCGATTGCAGCGACGCTCGCAAACGACTTGCGGTTCAGCAGGTGGTCCGGAAACTCGATGTCGAAGGCTTCTTCGAGGCCGAGCATCAACTGCACGGAGGCGAAGGACGACAGGCCGGCCGCATAGAGATCGGCGTCGTCGGCAACGGTGTCGACGGAGACCGGCAGGCCGCCCAGTTTCGCCAGCAATGTCCGAATTGTTTCGTTCATCTACTTTCCCTTCCCTGATGCTATTCTTCCAAATTGTTGGATGATTTCTTAGGCTGGAAAGCATAAGATTCCGCTAAATGCCGTAGTTAAGGAAAAATGAGCGCTGTCGCACCCCGCGCACACAGGCCCGACAGCGCCTGGTGCAGTGCCGGTTTTTCAGGCGAAAACAGGGATTTGCCGGTCTCGGCTTCGGCTCAAGGGTAGGTGCGTGCAACGCCCTGGCGGTCGGTTACGACATATTGGCCGGGCGCTGTCTCGCGCAGCATGCCGTCGCCAAGCGACACCTTTCCGTGGCCGTCCGGCAGGTCGAGGATGTAAGCAGGGATGCAAAGTCCGGAGACCTTGCTGCGCAGCGCGCGCATCAGGGACTGCCCTTCGGCGATCGACAAACGGAAGTGGCTTGTCCCCGGTGCCATGTCGGGATGATGCAGATAATAGGGCTTGATCCGCGTCTCGACGAAGGCCCGCATGAGTTCTGTGAGCACCTCGGCGTCGTCGTTGATGCCCTTCAGCAAGACGCTTTGGCTGACCATGACGATGCCGGCATCGACCAGCCGGCCGCAGGCTTCGCGCACCGCCTGTGACATCTCGCGCGGGTGATTGGCGTGCAGCGCGATATAGACCGTTTTGCCGCTTGCTTGCAGCGCTGCAATCAGTTCCGCGGTGATGCGCTCGGGATCGACCGCCGGCACGCGGCTGTGCAGGCGCACGATCCGCACATGCGGAATGGTTGAGAGGGCCGACATGATCTCGCGCAGGCGCCGTGGCGACAGGACCAGCGGATCGCCGCCGGTGAGGATTACCTCCCATATGCCCGGTTGCGAGGCGATATAGGCGAGCGCCGCATCGAGCTTGTCGGGGGGAAGCGTTCCGTCGCCCTGCGGCCCCACCATTTCCCGGCGAAAGCAGAAACGGCAGTAGACTGGGCAGATATGCACGACCTTGAGCAGCACGCGGTCCGGATAGCGGTGAACGATGCCCTCGACAGGGCTGTGGGCATGGTCACCGATCGGGTCGTTTCGTTCGCCTTCGGTCTCGATCAGTTCGGCGGGTGCGGGAACATATTGGCGGGCGATCGGGTCGGCGGGGTCTGTCTCGTCGATCAAGGCCTGAACCGTGGGTGTCAGCGCGACCGCATAGCGTTCGGCTACTCGATCAAGCGCGTCGCGCTCGCCCTCCGCAACCAGGCCGGCCGCTATCAGCGCGTCCACCGACTTCAGCGACGCGCCGCTCAAGCCAAAGTCTCCGCCACCGGTGCCCACATGACCTGGTCGATCCGGATGGCGCCGGTTGCCAGCATCACCAGCCGGTCGAAGCCGAGCGCGATGCCGGAGGCTTCCGGCATGATGGCGAGCGCTTCCAGGAACGCTTCGTCGAGCGGATAGGCTTCGCCGTAGACGCGCATCTTTTCCGCCATCTCCGCCTCGAAGCGGCGGCGCTGTTCGCCCGCATCGGTCAGCTCGCCGAAGGCATTGGCGAGCTCGACGCCGCAGGCATAGAGCTCGAACCGCTCGGCAACGCGGGGATCGCGGGCGGAGGGCCTTGCCAGGGCGGCTTCCGCGACCGGGTATTCGTCCAGGATGGTGAGGCGCCCCATGCCGAGATGCGGCTCGACCTTTTCCACGATCACACGGCTGAAGAGGTCCGCCCAGGTGTCGTCGGCGGCCACCCGCATTCCGGCATTGTGCAACTGTGCGGCCAGATGCTCGCGGTCAGTCGCGCCGCCGGCTTCCACCGACCCCAGAAGGTCTATGCCGGCATAACGCTGGAAGGCTTCGGCGACGGAGAGCCGCTCCGGCGCGAGGAAAGGGTCGCAGGTGTTTTCTCGATAAGCGAAGGTCCGCGTCCCGGTGGTCTCCGCGGACAGGGCGACGAGCGCGGCGGCGTCGGCCATCAGCGTTTTGTAGCTTTCGCCGACGCGATACCATTCGAGCATGGTGAATTCGGGATGGTGCAGGGGGCCGCGCTCGCGGTTGCGATAGACATGGGCGAAGCAGGATATTCGCCGCTCGCCGGCGGCCAGCAGCTTCTTGCAGGCGAATTCCGGAGAGGTGTGCAGATAGAGGGGCGAGGCGCGGCCGTCGTGGCCGATTGCTTTGGTCGCGAAGGCATGAAGATGGGCCTCGTTTCCCGGGGACACCTGCAGCGTCGCCGTGTCGACCTCGATGAAGTCGCGCGCCGCGAAATAGCCGCGGAAAGCCGACTGGATGGCGTTGCGTCCCATGAGGAAGGGTCGCCGGTCGGCATGGGCCGAGGGCGTCCACCAGGCGGCATGGGAGCGGCGGCGATCGATCATTCCGGCTTTCTCGGTCCTTCTTGCAACACGGGCTGGCTATTTGGCCGATTTTGGGTTAGTTGCGCCCAGGAAAATTCAAAAGGCGTCAGCAGGGACGGCGGGTCGTCCTTTACGACGGGTCTTTCGCAGTTACAAGGAATTCCAATGGTCAAGGTCATCGCCTCTTCGGTTCGCAAGGGCAACGTTCTCGATGTGGACGGCAAGCTCTATGTGGTCCTCACCGCCGAAAACTTCCATCCCGGCAAGGGTACCCCGGTCACGCAGGTCAACATGCGCCGTATCGTCGACGGAGTGAAGGTCTCCGAGCGCTGGCGCACCACCGAACAGGTCGAGCGCGCCTTCGTCGAAGACGTGAACTTCCAGTTCCTCTATGAGGATGGCGAAGGCTTCCACTTCATGAACCCGGAAAGCTACGATCAGGTGGTCGTCGATGTCGAGACCATGGGCGAGCAGAAGGCCTATCTGCAGGAAGGCATGACCTGCATCCTGTCCATGCACGAAGGTGTTGCGCTGGCGATCGAACTGCCGCGCCACGTCACGCTCGAAATCGTCGAGACCGAGCCGGTCGTGAAGGGCCAGACGGCATCGTCGTCCTATAAGCCCGCCATGCTCTCCAACGGCATCCGCACCATGGTTCCGCCGCATATCGATGCCGGCACCCGCGTCGTCATCGCGACCGAAGACAATTCCTACGTCGAACGCGCCAAGAACTGATCCTGACACCATTCAGGGTAAATCAGGCCCGGCATTCCAGGAATGGAATGCCGGGTCTTTTCGTATTCGCTCAGGCGCTGATCGCCTTTGCCAGGATCACATAGGTCGGGATGCCGATCAGGATGTTGAGGGGGAAGGTGATCCCCAGAGACAGGCTGAGCGAGATGGCGGGACGGGCCTCGGGCACGGCAAGCCGCATGGCGGCGGGGACCGCGATATAGGAGGCGCTTGCGGCGAGCGTCATCAGAAGCGCCGTGTTGCCGACGCCGAGCCCGATGCTGGTGGCGACCAGGCCGGCGAGGGTGGCACCGGTAAGCGGCATCAGGACTGCGAAGCTCAGATAGCCGGGGGTCAGGTCCCGCCAGCCGGTGCGCAGGCCGCGGCCGGCCTGGGCGCCGAGGTCGAGAAGGAAGATGCAGAGCGCGCCGGTGAAGGGGGCCACCAGGAAGGGTTCGACGCTGCGAAGGCCGGTCTGTCCTGAAATCAGACCGACCAGGAGTGCGCCGAGCAGGATGATGATGGTCTGATTGAGGAAGACCTCGTTCAGCACCGAGCCGAAGCCGGACGCCGGGACATGGCTGCCGGAGCCCTGGACATTGGAGGCGCGGGCGCGGTTGATCAGCAGTAGCGCCGTGAGAATGGCCGGGGTTTCCATGATGGCGGCGACGGCGACCATGGCACCGTCATGATGGATGCCGAGCGCGGTGAGGGCGGTTGCGGCGGCCACGAAGGTCACGATGGAGACCGATCCATAATGGGCAGCCACCGCCGAGCGTTCGATCGGGCCGAGGCGCGAGATGAAGCGCAGCAAACGCTCGCCGATCAAGGGCATCAGCGCCGACAGCGCGATGCCGGCAAGCAGCAACCAGACGAGCTGGGTCCCGGCCCCGCCGACGGAGAGGGCGGCTCCACCTTTGAAGCCGATCGCCAGAATGAGGTAGACCGCGAGCATCTTGCTTGCGCCTTCGGGCAGCGAGAGCTGGGCGCCGGCCAGGCTGGCGAGAAGGCCGAGAAGGAAGAAGAGCACCGGTGGTGAGAGGAGATTGGCCGAAGCGATCTCTGCGAAAACGAACATGGTGATGAACCTATGGCTGATCAGGAAGGAAAGGAGGGCTAAGGCCCGAAAAAAGACCGGCAAGCGGAGCTTACCGGTCTTCGACAAACGTGTCTGACGCTGCTACGGCTGCAGCGCCCGAACGCCTGTGCTGAACTAGCGGATGGTCGACAACTGCTTGCCGAACGGACGGAACCTATCCGTCGCCGGGGCGGACCGGGTCTTCTCGCTCCGTTCCAAAAAGGCGATCTGCTCCTTCAGGCGAAGTCTGATCTTCTTCAGGGAACGAACGCGAAACCCGTCCGGCTGCGGACGCTTCTGTTCGTCGTCGATCTTGTTGGCTACCAGGGCATGGCGGGCCCTGAGGGCTTTGAGCAGTTGCTTCATGTGCGGTCTCCTGTTGTACGAGGCCAAATATCGCCAATAGGTCTTGATTGGTCCAATTCATTGATCGTATCATCTTGATAGTTTCAAGCTATCAAGAATGTCATGCCCTATCGCCCCACCCATCGGCAGTTGGAATATCTCGTGGCGCTCGGAGAAACCGGTCATTTCGGGGAGGCGGCGCGGCGTTGCAACGTCTCGCAGCCGACGCTGTCGGTGCAGGTGGCGCTGCTCGAAAAGCAGCTGGGCGCGACGCTGATCGAGCGCATGCCCGGTCAGGTGGCGCCGACGCCGGTTGGAGCGGAGATTATTGCGGCGGCGCGGGTCGTGCTGCTTGGCCTTGACGAGATTCGGGCGCTGGCAGCAAGCTCCAAGGGCAATCTCGGGGGGAGCCTTCGACTTGGTGTGGTCTCCTCGTTCGGCCCTTATTTCCTGCCCTACCTGCTGCCGGAGCTGCACCGGGAGCACCGGGACCTCAAGGTCTACATCCGCGAGGATCGGCCTCGCCTTCTGGAGCGTGCCGTGCTGGAAGGCGAAACGGATTGCGCCCTCGGCCAGATCCCGGATCAGGAAGAGCTCTTCGCGTTTCGCCATATCTGCCGCGAGCGGATCTATCTCGGCGTGCCCAAGGAGCATCCGCTCGCGCGGCTTCAACGCGTTCCGGTCTCGGCATTGAAGGGTGAGCGCCTGCTGACGCTTGGGCCTGGACACCGGCTGCTCGACGACGTGCGCCAGCTTGCCACGATTTCGGGTGCGATGCTGGCGGAAGACTATGAAGGGTCGAGCCTCGACGCGCTGCGGCAGATGGTGTCGATCGAGATGGGGCTGTCGCTGTTTCCCGAGCTCTATGTCCGCTCCGAATTCGCAAGGGAACAGAATGTCCGGCTGCTGACGCTGGACGGTTGGTCGGGGGAGCGGCAGATCGGCTTCTTCTGGCGCAAGTCGAGTGCGCGTGGCGGACATTTCGAGGCGCTGGCTCAGCTGGGCAAGGCGGTCGCGCAGCCACTGTTTTGAGCGGTCGTCCGAAACGAAACAGCCCCGGCCAGGGCCGGGGCTGATCGATATTGCTGGCTCAGGCGATACCGCCGAGGCACATATATTTCAGTTCGGTATAGTCATCGATCCCGTATTTCGAGCCTTCGCGGCCAAGGCCGGACTGCTTGATGCCGCCGAACGGGGCGACTTCGGTCGAGATCAGGCCGGTGTTGATGCCGACCATGCCGTATTCGAGCGCTTCCGCCACGCGGAAGATCTTGGCCACGTCCTTCGAGTAGAAGTAGGAAGCAAGACCGAACTCGGTGTTGTTGGCGAGCTCGATGACTTCCTCTTCGGTTTCGAACTTGAAAAGCGGTGCAACCGGACCGAAGGTTTCCTCGACGGCGACCTTCATGTCGGAAGTGACGCCGGTGAGGATCGTCGGCTGGAAGAACAGGCCACCTTGATCGGCCGGCTTGCCGCCGAGAGCCACCTTGGCCCCCTTGGCAACGGCGTCGGAGACATGCTCCTCGACCTTCTTCAGGGCATTTCCATCGATCAGCGGACCGGTGGTCACGCCTTCGGCGAAGCCGTCACCCACCTTCATCTGGCCGACGCGCTCGGCGAGCTTGGCCGCAAAGGCGTCATAGATGCCCGACTGGATGTAGAGGCGGTTGGCGCAGACGCAGGTCTGGCCGGCATTGCGGTACTTCGAGATCATCGCCCCTTCGACGGCGGCGTCGAGATCCGCGTCGTCGAAGACGATGAACGGCGCATTGCCGCCGAGCTCGAGGCCGAGCTTCATGATCTGGTCGGCACCCTGGCGCATCAGGATGCGGCCGACATTGGTCGAGCCGGTAAAGGTCAGCTTGCGGACCTTGTCGTTGTCGCAGAACTCCTTGCCCACCATGGCGGCGTCGGTCGAGGTGAGGACCGAGAAGATGCCGAGCGGCAGACCGGCGCGTTCGGCGAGGATGGCGAGTGCCAGGGCCGAGAGCGGGGTCTGGGCCGCGGGCTTCGAAACCATGGCGCAGCCGACGGCGATGGCGGGTGCCATCTTGCGGGCGAGCATGGCGTTCGGGAAGTTCCACGGTGTGATCGCGCCGACCACGCCGACCGGCTGGCGGATGACCATGATCCGCTTGTCGGCCTGATGGCCCGGAATGGTGTCGCCATAGACGCGCTTGGCTTCTTCGCCGAACCATTCGACATAGGATGCGCCGTAGAGGATTTCGCCGCGGGCTTCCGGCCACGGCTTGCCCATCTCCATGGTCAGGATGGTGGCAAGGTCGTCGGCATTGGCAACCATCAGGTCGTAAAGCTTGCGCAGAACGCCAGCACGTTCTTTGCCGGTCTTCTTCGCCCAGGCCTTCTGTGCCTTGTAGGCGACATCGACCGCGCGGGTGACCTCGGCCTTGCCGAGATCGGGCAGAACGGCGATCACGTCGCCGGTCGCCGGGTTGGTCACTTCGAAGGTCTTGCCGCTGGCGGATGCAGAAACCCACTCGTCACCGACAAGAGCCTTGTCGGTGGCGAGCGACGCATCCTTCAGCTTGGAGGCCAAAAGATTGGAGATGGTCATTACTTCTTTTCTCCCACGGCTTCGCGGATCGAGGTTTCGATGATGTCGAGCGCTTCGTTGAAGACCTCGTCCTGGATGGTGATCGGGGACAGGAAGCGGATGACGTTACCATAAACGCCGCAGGTGAGGAGAATAAGGCCCTTTTCCAGCGCCTTCAGACGAATGGCGTTGGTGAGGTCGGCGTCCGGCTTGGTCGAGCCGGCCTGGCCGAATTCGACGGCGACCATGAAGCCCGGGCCGCGGATGTCGGAGATCTGCGGAATGTCGGCGCGCAGGGCTTCGAGGCGCTGCTTCAGGCGGCCACCCAGCTGATTGGCGCGGTCGCAGAGCTTTTCTTCCTTGATGACATCGAGAACGGCGTGAGACGCGGCGATCGCGAGCGGGTTACCGGCATAGGTACCGCCGAGGCCGCCCGGGCCGGGAGCGTCCATGAGTTCGGCGCGGCCGGTGACGGCGGACAGCGGAAAGCCGCCGGCGAGGCTCTTCGCCATGGTCATGAGGTCCGGCTGAACGTCGTAGTTTTCCATGCCGAAGACCTTGCCGGTACGGGCAAAGCCGGTCTGGACTTCGTCGGCGATCATCAGGATGCCGTGATCGTCGCAGATCTGGCGAACGGCCTTCATCAGCGCGCGCGGAACTTCATAGAAACCGCCTTCGCCCTGAACCGGCTCGAGGATAATCGCGGCAACGCGCTTCGGGTCGACGTCAGCCTTGAACAGCTTGTCGAGAACGTCGAGCGATTCTTCGACGCTGATGCCGTGCAGTTCGATCGGGAAGGGCACGTGGAAGACGTCGCCCATCATCTGGCCGAAGCCGACCTTGTAGGGAACGACCTTGCCGGTCAGCGCCATGCCCATGAATGTACGGCCGTGGAAGGCGCCGGTGAAGGCGATGACAGCCGAGCGGCCGGTGGCGGCGCGGGCGATCTTGACGGCGTTTTCAACGGCTTCGGCACCGGTGGTGGCGAAAATGGTCTTCTTCGGGCCGGCGATCGGAACCATCTTGTTCAGACGTTCGGCGAGCGCCACGTAGTTCTCGTAGGGCATGACCTGGTGGCAGGTGTGGGTGAAGCAGTCGAGCTGCTTCTTGACCGCTTCGATGACCTTCGGATGGCGATGGCCGGTGTTGAGAACCGCGATGCCGCCGGCAAAATCGATGTAGCGGCGGCCTTCGACGTCCCAGACCTCGGCGTTTTCTGCCTTGGCGGCATAGACCTGGGTCGTCATGCCGACGCCGCGCGAGATGGCGTCGTTCTTGCGAACAGCAATTTCGGAGTTCTTCATTTCGCAAATTCCTCTGGTAACCGGTTGACCCTCGGCGTCGGCATTCTTGTACGATCGCAAGGCTGCAATATTTCCTACATTTTTTCTGTAGACTTGCAATATGGTTTGTCGCAATTATCAACCATGGCGATGACATCGCGCTGACAGGGTTCGATCCGCATGGATGATATCCGTTTCAAGATTGCCGAAGCCGCCCGGATGGTGGGGGTTTCCCCATCCACCCTTCGGCTTTGGGAGACGCAGGAGCTGATCGAGCCGATCCGCACACCGTCTGGGCAGCGGCTCTATGACCGTGCGCTGGTCGAGCGACTGAAGACGATCGCCTGGCTGCGCAGCGAGAGGGGACTGAACCCGGCGGCCATCCGGGAGAGCCTGCGCGAAGAGGGGACAACCGACGAACAGTCCGATGCCGATCGTGACGGCGAAGGCGGTGCCGAACCCCAGGAGATTCCGGTCGGCCTCAAGATCCGCCGTCTGCGCCGCGATGCCGGCAAGACGCTTGAGGCGGTGGCGCAGGCCACCGGTGTCTCGGTTTCGCAACTCTCCACCTTCGAGCGAACCTCGCAGGGTCTCTCGTTTACCGCACTGCATGGGGTGGCCGCGTTCCTCGGTACGACGCTCGCCTCGCTCAGCGGCCAGGAGCAGGCGCAGGGTGGCGAGTCGCTCATCCGCGACGGCAAGTGGCCGACCTGGCCGACGACGACGACCGGGGTGAAGGTTCAGGTCCTGGCCGAGGGACGCAACCAGATGGAGTGTAACCGCTTCCAGCTGGCGCCCGGGGCCTCCAGCGAGGGTGCCTATCAGCACGAGGGCGAGGAGTTCATCCACGTTCTGTCCGGCAGTCTGGAGATCATCCTCGACGGCGACCGCTTCTTCGAACTACACGCCGGCGACAGCTTCTATTTCGAGAGCCGCAGGCCGCATTCCTGGCACAACAGTTTCGACGGCGAGACCGTGCTGCTGTGGATCAACACCCCTGCCACCTTCTGAGGGCTACGGCCCGACGAGGAGCCGGTATTTTCCATCCTCGCGGCTCCAGCCATGAAAAACCCGGCAGCCTTTCGGTGCCGGGTCTGATCACTTGCACGATGCTGAGCGTGCGCGTCACATGTTCTTGGCAACCTTGGTGCCGCCCGCGTTCTTTCCGTCGAAGGCGTAACCGCCGCCGATGGCCACGTTGAGCGCGACATAGTCTGCTGCCATCTGCTGGACGGCCTGTGCCAGGCTGGCCTGCGCCGTCGAGACCGAGCGCTGGGCGTCGAGGACGTCGAGGAGCGACGATGCCCCGTCCTTGTAGCTTGCGGTCGAAAGCGCCAGCGCCTCTTCGTAGGAGCGGACGGTCGCAGTCAGCGCGCTGACCGTCTGGCTGTCGCGGTTGACGGCGGCGAGAGCGTTCTCGACTTCCTCGACCGCGTTCAACACCGAAGCCTTCCAGGCGAGATAGGCGCCACGGGCCGACGATTCGGCGATGTCGACATTGGCCTTCAGGCGGCCGCCATCGAGGATCGGCAGGGTGAGGCTCGGACCGAAGGACCAGGAGGTCAGGCTGCCGGCCAGCGACTTGGTCGAGATCCACGACGGCGAGATTGATCCGCCAAGTGTGATCGTCGGGTAGAGCTGGGCTTCGGCCACACCGATCTCGGCGACGGCCGAGGCGAGTTCGCGTTCGGCCTTGCGGATGTCAGGCCGGTTGCGGATGAGGTCGGCCGGCACGCCGGCATTGATGCTGCGGCGGGCGATCGGCTGCGGCGCGCCCTTCTGCAGATCGGCGATCAGCGTGGATGCCGGCAGGCCCAGCAGCGTTGCGATATGGTGAGCCGAGCGGCGGAAGTTCGTTTCCAGGCCCGGCAGGTCCGCCAGCGTCGAGTTGACCAGGCCCTCCGACTGGACGACGTCGAGACGGGAGGCAGCGCCGGCCTCCAGCTGCAGCTTCGTGAGTTCCAGCGTTTCGCGGCGAGATGCGAGGTTCTTGCGGGCGATCGCGATGCGCTCCTGATAGTAGCGCGCATTGATGTAGGACGTCACGAGATCCGACAGGAAGGACAGCTTGGCGACATCGGCGCTGGCATAGGCCGCGTCGAGCGACGCCGAGGCGCTTTCCTTGGCCCGGCGATACTGGCCGAACAGATCGAGCAGCCAGGAGACGCTGACGCCGCCGCTGGATGTGGATGTTGTCTCGCCGGTGCGCTCGCTGTAGTCGCCGGTGCCCTTGGACTTCGAAACCGATTCCTCCGCCGAGACGCCGAGCGACGGCAGGCCGCCGGCGCCGGCAACGACGACGCCGGCTTCAGCGGCCGTGATACGCTCGAGCGCCTGCAGAACGTCGAGGTTCTGGTTGATGCCTTGGTCGACGAGGCCGTTCAGGCGCTTGTCGTTGAAGGCGGTCCACCAGGCGGCCATGGCGACTTCGCCATTGCTCTTCTTTCCGCCTTCGGCGAATTTTTCCGGAAGCGGGGTCTGTGGCGCCGTATGGTCGGGGCCGGTGACGCAGCTGGACAGCAGCAGCAGTGCGAGGGGGGCGGCTACGCGAATGGATACCATCATCTTATCCTAGATTGCATTCAGGGTGTCGAACGCAGGAGCGAAGGTCGTCATAACCCGTCGCCACGCGCCCCTTGCCTCGACTGCGCCCCGATTCGGCGATCGCGACGCAGACATTTTGTTAACCTACCAAGTCGTTGATTGTCATGACAGGGCCTCTTTGGTTTTTGCACGGCTTGTGAGCCTGCGAACGACCACAAAGAAAGACGGTACGAAGAAGATGCCGAGCAGGGTTGCCGCCATCATGCCGCCGAGAACGCCGATACCGATCGAGTTCTGGGCGGCCGAACCGGCGCCGGTGGCGACCGCCAGAGGCACGACGCCCAGGATGAAGGCGAGCGAGGTCATGACGATCGGGCGCAGGCGCAGGCGGGCGGCTTCCAGTGTCGCTTCGATCAGGTCCGCACCACGATCCATGCGGTCCCGTGCGAACTCGACGATCAGGATCGCGTTCTTCGCGGCAAGACCAATCGTGGTCAGCAGGCCGACCTTGAAATAGACGTCGTTGGCCTGGCCGAAGAAGTAAGCCGCGGCAAGCGCACCGAGCACGCCGACCGGTACGGCCATGATGACCGAGAACGGGATCGACCAGCTTTCATAGAGTGCGGCAAGGCACAGGAAGACGATCAGCACCGAGAGGCCGTAGAGCAGGGGAGCCTGCGATCCGGACAGACGTTCCTGATAAGAGATGCCCTGCCAGGCGACCGTGTAGCCGCCGTTGAGACCTGCGGTCAGGCGTTCCATTTCGTCCATCGCGTCGCCGGAGCTCACGCCTGGACCGGCAGAACCATCAAGCGAGATGGCGCTGATGCCGTTGAAGCGCGCCAGCGTCGGCGGGCCGCCGACCCAGGAGACCTGGCTGAAGGCCGAGAACGGTACCATTTCGCCTGCCCCGTTGCGCGCATACCAGTGGCCGAGGTCGTCCGGCTGCATGCGATAGGGTGCGTCGCCCTGGACATAGACCGGCTTCAGTTCGTTGTTGAGCGTGAAATCGTTGACGTCACGACCTGCAAAGATCGTCGACAGCATCGAGTTGACCGTGGCAAGGTCCAGACCCATGGCGCCCATCTTCTCCTGGTCGAGCAGAATCTTGAGCTGGCTTTCGGCGTCCGGGCTGTTCGAGCGCAGCGAGCTGACCTTGGGATTGGAGCTGCCGAGGCCGATCAGTTGCTTGGACGCGGCTGTCAGGGCTTCGGTGCCGGTATTGCCGCTGTCCACCAGGTACATGGAGAAGCCGCTGGACGTGCCGAGGCCCGGAATGGCTGGCGGCTGCAGCGGGAAGGCCATCGCGTCGCGCAGCGTGAAGAAGTAGCCCATGGCGCGCTGGACGACGGCCGAAGCGGCCAGTTCCGGCGTCTTGCGCTCTTCGAAATCCTTCAGCTTGGCAAAAACCAGCGCATAGTTCTGGCCCTGTCCGACGAAGCTGAAGCCGGAGACGGCAAAGACGTCCTGGATCGCCTCCTTTTCCTTCTCGAGATAGTAGTCCTCGATCTTCTTGATGACTTCCTCGGTGCGGGCGGTGGTGGCGCCGTTCGGCAGCTGGATGATGGTCATCAGCACGCCCTGGTCTTCCTGCGGCAGGAAGGAGCTCGGCATGCGCATGAAGATCCAGGCGCAGCCGCCGATGACCAGCACGAACATCAGCATGACGCGCAGCGGGCGCTTCAGCAGATAGCCGATGCTCGAGACATAGCCGGTCGTGGTGCGGTCGAAATTCCGGTTGAACCATGCGCCCGGGCCGCGGCTTTCCTTGGTGTGGTCGATCGGCTTCAGCATCGTGGCGCAGAGCGCTGGCGTCAGCACGATGGCGACCACGGCCGACAGAAGCATCGCGGACACGATCGTCACCGAGAACTGCCGGTAGATGATGCCGGTCGAACCGCCGAAGAAGGCCATCGGAATGAAGACGGCGGTCAGAACCAGTGCGATACCCACGATCGCGCCGGTGATCTCGCCCATCGACTTTTCGGTGGCTTCAAGCGGGGACAGTCCTTCCTCCGACATGATGCGCTCGACGTTTTCGACGACGACGATCGCATCGTCGACGAGAAGACCGATCGCCAGAACCATGGCGAACATGGTCAGCGTGTTGATCGAATAGCCCGTCACCGCCAGAATGCCGAAGGTTCCGAGCAGAACGACCGGGACCGCGATCATCGGGATGAAGGTGGCGCGCAGGTTCTGCAGGAAGATCAGCAGCACAAAGAAGACGAGCACGATCGCTTCGATCAGCGTGTGCACCACCTTCTCGATGGAGAGCTGAACGAAGGGCGTTGTATCATACGGATAGGTAATGACGACGTTTTCCGGCAGCGTCGGCGCGATGGCCGCAAGCGCAGTCTTGACGCGCTCGGCCGTATCCAGCGCGTTCGCACCGGTCGCCAGGTTGACGGCAAAGCCGGTCGCCGGCTTGCGGTTCGCTCTGGTGTTGTTCGCATAGCTCTCCTGGCCGATCTCGATGCGCGCGACATCGCTCAGGCGAACGGTCGCGCCGTCGGTCTCGACCTTGAGGATGATCGATTCGAAGTCCGACACGCTCTGGAGCTGGCTCTGGGCCGTCACGGTGACGTTGATCTGCTGCCCTTCGGTCACCGGCTGGCCGCCGATCGAGCCGACCGAGACCTGCGTATTCTGCGCCTGGATGGCGGAGGTGACATCCGTCGGGGTCAGTTGGAACTTGTTGAGCTTGAAGGGATCGAGCCAGACGCGCATGGCGTAGCCGGTGCCGAATACCTCGATGCTGCCCACGCCTTCGAGACGCTTGATCTGGTCCTCGATCTGGCTGGAGAAGATGTCGCCGAGTTCTACGGGTTGGCGCGAGGAATCCGTCGAGACCAGCGCGCCGACGAGGAGGATGCTCGAAGTCGAGCGGGAAACCGAAATGCCGGCCTGCTGGACGACGTCGGGAAGCTGGGACTGAACGAGCTGCAGCTTGTTCTGCACCTGCACCTGGGCAATGTCGGGTTCGATGCTGTTGCCGAAGGTCAGCGTCACAGAGGCGCGACCGGTGCTGGACGACGAGGTCATATAGGTCAGGTCGTCGAGGCCGGTCATCCCGTCCTCGATGATCGATGTGACCGACTTTTCGACCGTCTCGGCGCTGGCACCATTATAGGTGGCGGAAATGCGAACCGTAGTCGGTGCAATCTCCGGATATTGTGAAATCGAAAGAGTGGAGATCGCCAGAGCCCCGCCCAGCATGATCACGATCGCGATCACCCAGGCAAAGATTGGACGGCGAATAAAAAACTTGGCCATTGGTTACCCCTTAGCGCCTTTGTACTGCCTGCGAAGCCGCAAAGATCACGGCTTTGCGGCCGGGGTTGCTTCCGGTGCCTTGGGCGCTTCGACGACGAAGCCCTTCGCATCGATCGTTGCTTCGACCGGCGCGACCGGCGCACCGTCGCCGATCCACTGGAAGCCATCGACGATCAGCTTGTCGCCGTCCTCAATGCCTTCCGTGACCAGCCAGTTGTTGCCGGACACGACGCTTTCCGCAAAGGTGCGGGTTTCGACCCTGTTCTCGGCGGTCACGAACTTGGCGGTCAGGGCGCCGCGGGCATCGCGCATGGCGGCCCGCTGCGGGATCAGATAGCCGTTTTCCTTGCCGACGGTGACGCTGGCGCGCACATACATGCCCGGCAGGATCATGTCGTCCGGATTGTCGAAGACGGCACGGATGGAATAGGTGCCGGTCGTCTGGCTGACCGCCATGTCGGACATGTCGAGCTTGCCGACATGCGGGTATTCGATACCGTCCTCGAGCGTGAGCTTGATATCGGCGGTGTCGTCATCCTCGTTCAGCCGGCCAGCCGCCATGGCCTGCTTCAGTCGCAGCAGGTTGGCGCTCGATTCGGTCAGCTCGATATAGATCGGATCCAGTCGGCGCAGCGTGGTCAGCGCGTCGCCCTGATTTGCGGTCACAACGTTGCCGATCGAGAAGTTCGACGTGCTGGTGACGCCGTCGAAGGGTGCCTCAATGTTGGTGAGATCAAGATTGATCTGCGCGGCGCGCAGGGCGGCCTTGGCCTCGGCGACATTCGCCTTGGCCTGCAGCAGGGTCACCTTGGCGTTTTCGAACTCGATCTGGGTTGCGCCGCTGCCAACCAGGCGCTCGTAACGGGCAAGGTTTGCCTCGGCGCTCGGAACCCCGGCCTCGGCCTTGGCAAGGCTCGCCTCGGCCTGGGCCACCTGCGCGCGATAGGTGTCGTCCTCGATCTTGTAGAGAAGATCCCCCTCCTTGACCTCGCCGCCCTCCTTGAAGGCGATTTCCTTGATGATTCCACTCACCCGCGGGCGGATCTCGGCAACCTGGAAGGCCGCTGCGCGGCCCGGAAGCATGGTGGTCAGCGGCTGCTGCCCCTTCTTCATCACGACGACGCTCACGGCAGCCGGCGGGCGTTCCGCACCGGCGCCAGCCGGGGCCTGGCCCTGCGTTGCGGCATCGTTGCAGCCGGCCAGGGCAGCGGAGAGGACCAGAAGGGCCGTGGTCAGCTTGAGGTGTCTTTTCATTGTCTTTTCCGGGTCATCAATAGGGCGGGACGGTGTAGCGCTACAGCATTGCGGGCCGCTCGAAAAATTAACTTCTGTTAATCAGGAACCGGGCACGCAAGGGGGCAGCGGAATAAAGTCAGCAATCAATCGCCAAGTGACGTATTTCAACTATCGTCACTTGGCAAGAGGGCTTTGCAGTGCAGCATTGATCAGTGCGACGACATCTTCGCACCGTGTTGCCAATATGTCAGCCTTTTCATTCGCGATCATGACGGGGTGCAGAACGCAGGCAAGCGCCGGAAATGCCGAGCTGGCCGCCTTGCGGCTGTCGCTGACCTTGTAGATGCCCGCTGCAATCCCGTCTTCGATGATCGCAGCCAGTTCGGCGATCAGCATATCCTTGTAGCGGTGCCCGCACTGGAGATCGTCCTTCGCGGTCAGAAGCACCATCTCGAACAGGTAGGGGTTGTCCTCGAGATCGCGAAGATGGCTCTGCATCAAATGTTTCACGAAGTCGAGCAGGCGCTGCGGTGGCGGTTCCGCGGTGTCGAGCCGGTCGAGCCGTGCGATCATGGTCTCGATGTGGCGGGCCGAGATGGCGTCGACAAGGCTGGTCTTGTTGTGAAAATGTTTGAAAATATTGGCCGGGGACATGCCAAGCGCGCCGGCGATGTCGGCGATGGCGACGCTGGCATAGCCGCGCGTGCGAAAGAGGTTTTCCGCCGTATTGAGGATGTCCTCGCGCGTCTCCTCGGCCGGCCGTCGCGAGCGCCTGCCCGGCGCAGGCGAGGCCACAGCGGTCGGATTGGCCTTGGCGGGTCTCTCGCCTGTTCGCGCGATCGGCACGGTGGATCAGCTCCCCGGGAAGTAAGGGGCAAGGTTCATGCGGACGCGGTCCCGCGGCGTATCGCAGCGGTCGTCCGGCACGAACCGAAGCCCGGTGATGGTTTCGAATGCCTTGATATAGACCTTGGAGGTCTCCTCGACGAGTGCCACGGGGATTTCCGGGATCTCGTCCTTGTACGGATCACAGCGTTCGGCGACCCAGGCTCGCACGAAGTCCTTGTCGAAGCTCGCAGGCCGTTCGCCCGCCTCGAAGCTTCGCTGATAGCTGTCGGCGATCCAGTATCGGCTGCTATCCGGCGTGTGGATTTCGTCAGCGAGCAGGATGTTGCCCTCGGCGTCGGTGCCGAATTCATACTTGGTGTCGACGAGGATCAGTCCGCGCTTGGCGGCGAGTTCCTGCCCGCGGGCAAAGAGCGCCAGTGCATAAGCCGAGACGGTGTCCCACTGCTCTTGGGTCAGCAGGCCCTCGGAGACGATCTGCTCGGCGCTCAACGGTTCGTCATGTCCGCCGTCGAAAGCCTTGCTCGTCGGGGTGATGATCGGGTTGGGCAGGACCTGATTGTCGCGCAGGCCGTCCGGCAGGGTGATGCCGTACATGCTGCGTTCGCCCTTCTTGTAGAGCGTCAGGATCGACGTGCCAGTGGTGCCGGCAAGGTAGCCGCGCACCACGATTTCGACCGGCAGGATATCGAGACGCTTGCCAACCACGACATTGGGATCGGGATAGGCGATCACGTGGTTGGGGCAGATGTCCGCGGTCTCCTCAAACCAGTAGCGGGCCGTCTGGGTCAGGACCTGGCCCTTGTAGGGAATGCAGGTCAGGATCCGGTCGAAGGCGCTCAGTCGGTCGGTCGAGATGATGATCCGGCTGCCGTCCGGCAGGTCGTAGTTCTCGCGCACCTTGCCGCGATAGTAATTCGGCAGTTCGGGAAAATGGGCTTCGGAGAGAATGCGCAACGGCGTTACCCTTTGATCAGCGGGTCGATGCGGCGGACCTTTTGGACCGGCCGGTGGTTTGGCGCCGGCCCCTGGCGGGAAGCGGCGACTTGCCCTAGGGCGGTAGCGCAAGCCGCCAGCTTTTTCAAAGAAAAAAGCGCGTGACCGGAGCCACGCGCCTTCATCAGTCGGGTCTGGCGCCTGCGATCAGGCGGCCATGTGGTGCAGACGGTTGTAGAAGAGCGGGTTCTTCGTGTAGGGCGCCAGCGTCTTGGCGATCGCCAGAACCGCGAGATCGGCCAGCGGCTCGAGAATGATGACGCTCATGTAGGCAATGCCGAAGGTGCCGACATTGGCGAGGTTCTCGGCGCCGAAGCCCTGGCCATAGAAGGCCCAGAAGGCGACCCAGGCGACGATGCCGCCCTGATAGGCGGTCGACAGCGACAGGGCCTGCAGGTAGCTCACGTCGACATAGGCCGTGTGCGACGGGATGATGCGCTTGGCGAGCTGGCCGACAGCCCAGAGCGGAACGATCAGCGTGGTGACGTTGATGCCGTATTGCGGCAGGTCGAACGGCGCGAAGAACAGGCCCTGCAGCAGAAGACCGGCGGCAAGGCCGATGGCGGCGGGTCCGGCACCGAAGATCAGGTAGAGTGTCGATCCGAGAATGAGATGCACTTCGGAAACGCCGACAGGATAATGCGGCAGGACTTCGAAGAAGCAGAAGACAAGAAGCGTGGTGATGACGCTGCGCGTCACCAGGGCGAATACACCGCCGTCGCGACGGACGGTGTCGACGGCCATCTTCGTCACGAGGCCGAAGGATGCAACGGCGGTTGCGTAGCTGAGTGCGATCTTTGCACCGTCAACGATGCCAGGTTCAATATGCATTTCGGTTCCTTTCGTCCGCGCCCACCGCGCGGTTCTTCAGTGGATGCCGTCTTCCACGGCGCGCGCGATGGCAGGTCTCCTGGCTTGCGGGTCTCGGCTCGGTCCGCCTTATCAGCCGCTTCGGCCAATGGCATTCTGGACGTCGCTCGCCGCTCACAGTTGCGGGGGCAGCCACGGTATCGGCCCCTGATGGGTAGTCCTCACCGTATTCCCTTTTCGTCCGCCGCATCGTTTGTCTTGGCGGAACCATCACAATCCAGACTAATAGGATCATTGCCGGGCGCATGTCCAGAAGCGCCATCCGCTTTGCCAACCTTTGTCGACTGTCGAGGCCTCTTTCTGTCGAGCGAACAGATCCGAGAGACATGTGGTCGGACTTGGCAAACGTCATTTTGCCGCATTGTCGCCACCGGCGGCGGCCGCTAGGTGTGACAAATATCAAGTGTGGGCGGCGCCCCGGAAAGGAAACTCGATGATTGCGCGGATGATCTACCACGTGCCGGTGTTCGGCTGGATGCTCAAGGAGGCCATCACCGGCCCGACCACCGCGAAGGTGCTGTTCGTCGTCAACCTCCTGCTGGTCTGGCTGCTCGCGATCCTCGCCTTCGGCTATCCGGCAATCATCATCCCGGCGCTTGCAGCCGTGCCGACGATGTTCGTCATTCTCATCATGATCACCAAGGGGTGAATGCAAACGGGCCGGCATGCCGGCCCGTTCCTCTTCTATCGTTGCAGGGCATCCGTGTCTCCGGAGGCCAAGCCGGTCGATCAGGCCAGCGTGTACTGGGTCTTGACCGTCGTGAAGAACTCGGCAGCGTAGCGGCCCTGCTCGCGCGGTCCGAAGGACGAGCCCTTGCGGCCGCCGAAGGGCACGTGGAAGTCGACGCCGGCGGTCGGCAGATTGACCATGACCATGCCGGCTTCGGCATTGCGGCGGAAATGCGTCGCATGCTTGAGGCTGGTGGTGGCAATGCCCGAGGACAGGCCGAACGGCGTGTCGTTGGCGACGCTGAGGGCCTCCTCATAATCCTTGACGCGAATGACCGATGCGACCGGTCCGAAGATCTCCTCGCGGGAGATGCGCATCTGGTTGGACGCTTCAGTGAACAGGGCAGGCTGCAGATAGAAGCCCGGCGTTTCGCGGTTGAGCCGCTCGCCGCCGAAGACCAGGTTGGCGCCTTCCGAGCGACCGATATCAATATAGTCGATGTCCTGCATCAGCTGGCGCTCGTCGACGACCGGGCCGATATGGGTGCCGGCCTTCAGGGCATTGTCGACATTGACCGACTTCAGGCGTTCGACCAGGGCAGCGACGAAGCGGTCGTGGATGCCTTCGGTCACGATCAGGCGCGACGATGCAGTGCAGCGCTGGCCGGTCGAGAAGAAGCAGGAATTCAGCGAGGCTTCGACGGCGACCGACAGGTCCGCGTCGTCGAGGATGACGAAGGGGTTCTTGCCGCCCATTTCCAGCTGGTACTTGCGGCCGTGTTCGATCGAGGCGAGTGCCACGCGCTTGCCGGTGCCGACCGAGCCGGTGAAGCTGATGCCGGCGAGGTCCGGGCTGTCGAGCATGGCCTGGCCGATGACCGAACCCTTGCCCATGACGAGGTTGAACACGCCCTTCGGCAGGCCGGCGCGGTGCAGGATGTCGGCGAGCGCCCAGGCGCAGCCGGGAACCAGTTCGGCCGGCTTCAAGACGACCGTGTTGCCGTAGCAAAGGGCCGGAGCGATCTTCCAGGCGGGAATGGCGATCGGGAAGTTCCACGGGGTGATAAGGCCGATCGGGCCGATCGGTTCGCGCGTGATCTCGACGCCGATGCCCGGCCGGACCGACGGCAGGCTTTCGCCGGCAAGTCGCAGGCATTCGCCGGCGAAGAAGTCGAAGATCTGCGCGGCGCGAATGGTCTCGCCGATCGCTTCCGGCAGGGTCTTTCCCTCTTCGCGCGCGAGCAGCGTGCCGAGCTCTTCCTTGCGGGCGAGGATCTCGTCGCTCGTTTTCTTCAGGATGGCATGACGTTCCAGGATGCCCGAGCGGGACCAGGCGGGGAAGGCGGCTTTGGCCGCGGCAATGGCAGCCCGCATGTCGTCCGGTGTGCCCTGGGCGTAGAGCCCGACCACATCGTTCGTGTCGGACGGATTGCGGTTTTCGGTGGCGTTGCCGCCGACCCATTCGCCGGCGATGAGATTGTTGAACGTCATGGGGATGTTCCTTCCGATGGATGAGGTCGGCGCTAGGTCGCCGGTCCTTGTCCGGATGACAGGGGTTCGGCGTGCAAATTGTCAGCACGGCGGACGTTTGGCAAGGCTGATATATCTGCGCGGACTGGTCAGAGCCAGACGGCTCTGGTTACTCGAAAGTCGGGCGCCGCGCTTCGGCGTGTCCCACGTCACGTCTCTAAAGCGCGCGCGATGCGACCTGTCTGCGGCTTGAAGACGGCGCCGTCAGGCGCCATTTGCCTTACCAAAGGTGCGACGGAGGTTAAGGCGCCGCATGTGCGCTTGCGGCTGGTTCGGCGGCCGCCAGACGGGCGAGCCCTTCCCTTGACGGCGGTAAACATTATCAGTGCGCGGGGGGAACGTATTTCACTCCAGATTGTAGGCGCTTTCATTCAGGCATTTTTTCTCCAAAAGGAAGAGGACGCATACCATGGACATCAAGCAGATCATCAACGGCCAGGCGGTCGACGCGATTTCGGGCCGGACCTTCGTCCGCCATGACCCTTTCACCGGTGCGGTCGCAAGCACGGCGCCGGCTTCTGGCATAGACGACGTCAAGGCGGCCGTTGCCGCAGCGGCCGGCGCCTTTCCGGCATGGGCGAAGATCGGACCCGGTGCCCGACGCAAGCTTCTCGCCCGCGCCGCCGATGTCATGGATGCCAAGGCCCCCGATTTCATCGCGCTGCTGACCGCGGAAACCGGGGGAACGGCGCCCTGGGCCGGTTTCAACGTGATGCTGGCTGCCAACATGTTGCGCGAGGCCGCCGCGATGACCACGCAGATCCATGGCGAGATCATTCCGTCGGACAAGCCCGGCTCCCTGTCGATGGGGGTGAGGCAGCCGGCCGGCGTCTGCGTCGGGATTGCGCCGTGGAACGCCCCGGTGATCCTCGGTACGCGGGCGATCGCCATGGCGCTCGCCTGCGGCAATACGGTGATCCTGAAAGCATCCGAGCAATGCCCGGGGCTGCACGTGCTGATCGGACAGGTCATGGTCGAGGCGGGCTTGCCCGACGGCGTCGTCAACGTCATCACCAATGCGCCGGAGGATGCGGCCGAGGTGGTCGAGGCCCTGATCGCTGCGCCTGAGGTCAAGCGGGTCAACTTCACCGGCTCGACGCGGGTCGGACGCATCATCGGCGAACTGTGCGGCCGGCATCTCAAGCCCGCTCTGCTGGAACTCGGCGGCAAGGCGCCTTTGATCGTGCTCGATGACGCCGACCTGGAGGGGGCGGTCAATGCCGCCGTGTTCGGTGCCTTCATGAACCAGGGACAGATCTGCATGTCCACCGAGCGCTTCATTGTTGACGAGACGATTGCCGATGCGTTCGTCTCCAGGCTTGCCGAGCGCGCGGCAAAGCTTCCGGCAGGCGATCCGCGCGGACATGTCGTTCTCGGTTCGCTGGTCAGCCCGGAGGCGGCCGCCAAGATGGAAGCCATGGTCGCGGATGCCGTGGCCAAGGGCGGGAAGGTGGTCGCTGGCGGCGTACGCCATGGTTCGGTCTTCGAAGCGACGGTGGTTGATGGCGTCCAGAAAGGCATGCGGCTGTTCGACGAGGAGTCCTTCGGTCCGGTGAAGCCGGTGATCCGGGTCAAGGGCGAGGAAGAGGCGATCCGGATTGCCAATGACAGCGAGTATGGTCTGTCCTCTGCCATCTTCAGCCGCGATATCCAGCGGGCCATGCGGCTTGCTGAACAGTTGGAGACTGGGATTTGCCATATCAACGGCCCGACACTCCACGATGAGGCGCAGATGCCGTTCGGCGGTGTGAAGGGCAGCGGTTACGGCCGCTTCGGTGGCAAGGCGGCGATTGCCGAATTCACCACGCTGCGCTGGGTAACGATTGAGGACGCCCAACAGCACTATCCGTTCTGACCACAGCAGAATGGCGCCAGCGGTGGATCGACCAGCACCGTTGGCGCCTAGGGCCCAGGACTTGAAATTGCAGATTGTCCTGCCCATACGGGGATTGCCAGCTGGGCGGGAAGACGGAAGCCGGATTTGCAGGGGCTGGGTAGGTCGTTCGCGGCGGGTTCAGAATTTTCTCTTTCTTCTCAGTGACTTAGGAAAAAAGACAGTTTTTTGACAAAAGGCTGTTGACGGCAAAAAGGAGTGGCCGTATAAGCCGCTTCACCGAACGAGAGGGCGGCGCCAACGAGGCGAGCGGCACTCTGGTTCATAAAAGAAAACCTCAAGAAATTGGCTGAGATGCTGATGGATTTCCTGGCTTAATTGGTTGGGTATGTGGTTTTGTGACGGCTTTTGGGGTCGTCGGTTTTTTGACAATTGAAGATGAGAAGAAAGAGAAACGTGGACGGCGGCGTCGCGGGAAGAGCTAAGGCTCTTTCATGAATGATACGCAGACGGTCACGTTTTGATATGAGAACACCCTGTCTTTGGTTTAGGCTGGAGACAGAAGTGAGTTCTCGTCGATTCAGAACATACAGTGATTAGTCTAGATTGAATTCTCAACTTGAGAGTTTGATCCTGGCTCAGAACGAACGCTGGCGGCAGGCTTAACACATGCAAGTCGAACGCCCCGCAAGGGGAGTGGCAGACGGGTGAGTAACGCGTGGGAATCTACCGTACCCTACGGAATAACGCATGGAAACGTGTGCTAATACCGTATACGCCCTACGGGGGAAAGATTTATCGGGGTATGAT